>ENA-OOXC01000048-OOXC01000048.1-human-gut-metagenome-genome-assembly--contig:-NODE-48-length-105078-cov-7.698380_pt1 | contig 105078 bp, 97 predicted proteins | sample MGYA00241578_ERZ501325 | MGnify/ENA primary metagenome ERZ501325 (study PRJEB25962, sample SAMEA2042737) | human gut metagenome | biome: human gut; feature: human-associated habitat; material: faeces...
GTAATATCTGTATCTCCTGCAATATAATATCTAATACCATTTATTATAATAATATAACCAACCCAACCATTTTCTTTTGGATGAAATGTTTTATTTGTATTATAAGCTGGTATTGTTTCAAATTTAATTCCTTGCACCATATAATTTTTATTTGGCTCTACTGTAATAATTGCATTTTTATTTATGCCTTTTCTTAATAATTTTGTTAATAATTCTTCTGGTATTATAATAGTAGTGTTTTCATTTATAACCTTATCTATATCTTCTTCAGAATAATGGTCATAATGATCGTGTGTTATAAAAACAATGTCTGCATCATTATAATTTTTATTTATTTTAAATGGATCTATATAAATTATTTTTTCTTTATTAATTCTTATACTGCTATGGTATAAAACTTCTATATTATCTAACATTTATAGCCTCCTTGATTTTTTATATACATAGGAATTATAACATAAATTATAAAAATTTACACCATAAAAGAAAAAATTATCATTTATCTTATGGTGTGTTGTTCATTTTAATAAACCCTCAATTATTTTTTCTAAAACATTTACAACAATACTATTGCCAGCTTGTCTATATAGTTGAGTATCTGATACTCCAACATCTTTTGCTTTATAAAAATCTTCATCATCAAATCCCATAAGTCGCCAACATTCTAAAGGTGTTAACTTTCTTATTTTTAAGTAATTCTTTCCATCCTCTGATATTAATACTGCTGCACTAGATGTTGAGCATCCACAATTTGCTGTTTGTGTTGGTGCTACATCTTTTATTTCTTTATCATTATATGGATTAAACATTTTTCTTTCTGCTATTTTAGATCTAAATTCACTCGCTGTTACTGTTGCTGCAATACCTTCTTCATCATATATCCTATCTTGAATACTTACATTTTTGTTAGCATTTAAACATATTGGTTTATTTGCATTTTCAACTACTGCCATATTAGGAGATGTTAATATAGTTTGCGATACTTCTTTTCCTACTCTACCTCTTTTTCTCATATTATTAGGGTATGAAATATTTATTGAATCACCTTCTCTTGCTTCTGATGTACCTTTTTTAGTACCTTCGTTTACGAGTACAAAAGGTTGTTTATCTCCTCCTGGAAACATTGTTGTTAATGTTGGAGAAATAGCATTTGAATCATAAATACTTCCTGCTTGTCTTTTTCTTTCTTCTGTATCATAAATTCCACCTATTCTTTTAGGTTTGTTTTGCTCTGATATGTATTGATTATTTCTACCATCCATTTTATGATAACCTGCAATTATACAAGAACTTACATCTGGATTATCATTGTTTCTAATTAATTTATTATTTTTCTTTATAAGCCTTCCGATTCCTTTTTCAGTTAAATAGTATTTATCATCTACCACATCTTCCAGTAAATCTTTTAATTTTAATTGTAATGGTATTTTCTCTGGAAAAGTAAATTTACCATTATCTATATCTTTTCTTATACTTATAATAAAAACCCTCTCCCTGTTTTGTGGTATTCCATAATCTTTAGCATTTAAAACTTGCCAATAATTGTTATAACCTAAATCTGATAGATCCTTTAATATAGATTCAAATTCATTTTTAAACCTTTTACTTGTTAAATTCTTAACATTTTCTATTATGCTTATTTTAGGCTTTTTAGTTTTTAAAATTCTATAACCTTCATAATATAACCCGCTTCTTGTTTTTCCTTCTTTAATGCCTTTTAATTTACCAGCAATACTAATATCTTGACATGGAAACCCCCATGTCATTATATCGAAATCTGGTAAACTCTTTTCATCAATTTTACTTATATCTCCATAATTTTTATCTTCTGTAACATTGTGTATTGCACAATAACTTTTTATTGCATACTTATCTATTTCACTAAATCCAACTAATTCATATTCTGCATTTAATCTTTCTAATGCTTTTTCAAATGCGCCTATTCCTGTAAATAGGCTTAATAATTTAATCACTTAATCCCTCCTCTTTTGTAAATTGCAACAAAAAAAGAGCCCAAGATTACTCTTAAGCCCTAATTTTAATAACTATACAATTTATCTATTTCTTTTTTCTTTTCCATAACGTGTTCTTCTAAATCTTTACCAGTTATACTTTGAATTTTATTATCATTTTCATCATACAACTCGTATTCTTTGTCATCTACCAAAAATAAAGTATAATACTGATATTTCTCATTAAATGTAGTATATTTCTTTGGTATATATATTCTTTCTTTTGTATAAGGCAATATAATGCAATATATATCATCTTTAGATTTTTTATAATCTATGTGATTACCACCAAATTTTATATTATATATAAACAAACCACTTTGTATTAGCTTTTCTTCTTTTATTGTGTCTAAATGATTTAACTCTCTTTGTAAATCTAGTATTTCTTTTTTAGTTTTGTTTATATCAATTCTTTCTTGTCTTGTAGATTTTATTAAACTTCTAGCTTCATCTAATGAATTTATTTGTAATTCATTTTGCAAATCCAAAAATATTTCTACTTCTTTTGGCATTACATACTTTGGATCTTGTTCTTGATAACTTCTAGCATACTCATAGACTTTGTAAAATCTAATATAATCCTGTGCTTTTTCTGTTCTTTCTAATATTGCATCATATTTCTTTTTATTTTTCTTTAAGGTTATATTTTTAGATTTTATTTCTGATCGTTTAAATTCTATTTGCTTTTCAATATCGTCAAAAGACTTTATATTATATTTATCTAAATACTCTAGTTGTTGTTTTAAACTATAAAATCTTTTAATTTCTTGATAACGAGTTTTTTGATATTCACTATATTTTTTACCTTCTGTTTGCGTACTACTTTTTTCAATTGCAGTTTTAGATTCTATTATTTTTGATAACATATCTATATTGAAATTATTTTCCTTAATATTGATTTCACTTAAATTTATATTATCTTTGTTCTTAAAATAACTATATAAACTATTTGTGCTTAAACTTGGATGAATTGTATTTAATCTTGCAAATCGTTCCATTCCTAAACATTTGACTGATAGATTTTTTCCCCTTCTCACTTCATAACCAGCAATTGATAACTCATCTAAAAATTCTTCTAATGAATCACATTTAGGTAATATTCCTTCTATATCTTCTTTTATTTTTTCTTTCCAACTTTGCTCTTTATATTGATGGTAATAATCTTTTGTTTTAGACTTTAAATATGTTTTTCTTGGCATAATAAAACAGCCATATTCAGCTGCAATTTTATCACTTGTATCACTAAGTCCATATAAGCCTTCTTTTTCATTTGAAAGCCTATCTTCTAGTTTTTTACCATCTAAACTTATAGCATTTAAACATATATGATTATGTATGTGCCCTTTGTCTATGTGTGTTGAAATTATACATTGATAATCTGGATATAATTCTTCACACAATCTTTTTCCAATTTCATTGGCCTGCTCTTCTGTAATATCATCTTTTAGAGAAAAACTTTGTATTATATGATATGCTACTCTTGTTCCTTTCATATTGTATTTTCTTTGTATATCTTTAAATTCTAATAATGCTGTTTCTGGATTACAATTTATTGATGACACTTGACCTACTTTTTCGCCATTGTGTTTTTCATCTAGTATATAGTTGATTAACTCTTTAGGCGAACCATAATGTGCCTCTCTTTTTGTTACTGGCAATCTATATGATCCTTTTTATTTATTTCTTGCCAAATATCAATATCTAATTTATTTTCAATAAGTTGTAACATTTGCTTTTGCTTTTTTAATATAGTAAACATTGTAATAGAAATATTTTTCATATCTTCCTGCGAAATTTGAGTTGCATATTTACTAAAATGTCTAAATTCTTTTGCAATTTTCTTTAACTCTTTTGTATTATTACTATAAGCCTCATATAATTCATTTTTACTTTTTAAATCAACATGAGTAACCTTTTCATATATAGCTGTATCTCTAATATAACTTGCAATTGTTTTATATCCATAAAAATTTGCTTTTGCCTCTATTAAACTTCTTTCTTCATCTGAAACTATAACCTTAATACTTTTTCTTCTTTCCTTTGTATTAAAATTCAAATTCTCACTTCCTAACAAAAAAGAGCCTAGTTTTATCTAAGCTCTAATTCTAATAATATTATTATTTTTCATACTTCTTAAGTATATTTTTTAAAACACTAAATTTATCATCTGGTAAATGATATAAAGCTACAACAACATTCATTACTGAACTTCTTATTGCTCCAGTTGAACACTCATAAAAACTTGCTACTTTTTTATATGTATTATGTTCTTTTGCATTTGGTCCAACATTATATACCATATAGAATCTTCTTTTTTGTAAATCTGTTTTTTTAGTAGCTTTTGCTAGCTCGTATATAACTTGTTTTTCTTCATCATTTAATAAATCTAGTTTTAGAAATTTTAGTATTTTATTAACTGTATTTATCCTCATTTCAATGTTATTAATTTAAAACACCTCCAGTTATATCAATGAATCTATAAGTAATTGATATGCTGTCGAAAATCCTTTTACAAAAGCCTCTTCTATCTCAATTGATGAAGCTTCGTTTTCTATCTCAAAATATTCTTGTATCAAATCAAAATCTTGTTTACTAACTGAACTTTCAATAAGATCTGATTTATTCCTTCTGCGATTTACAACTTCTTTATACCTATCTAATTCTACAAGGTCAAAATTAAATTGTTCTTCAATCGCCTTAAACAATTCTCTAACAGATTTCTTATCAACCATTTTTATCCTCCTTCTAAACTTTAGCATATATGCTATATATAATCGATTATGATAACGTTATAACGTACTTTTAGCTGTTTGTCAGCGCCCTTTTTTAATTTTTATGAAAAAAATTATCATATATATATCCAGCTCTGATAAATTCTTCTGTTAGATTCATTTTATAACTTTCTAATACTTCTAAATACTTTTGCTTAAAACAATTTTTGCAAAGCCATTCAACACCTTCTTTAGTAATAACATATTCATTATTTACAACATATCTATAATTACTATGAACCTTTATCATCTTCCAAATTGCCTTTTCTATTGTTTCATATTTCTTATTAAAAAATTTTACAAGCTCTTGCATTTCTATATCCTTGTCAAATAAATTTTTAGATTCTAATTTTAAAACTTCTTCGTATTGTTTTATTAATTCTTTAAAAAATTTTATATCTGCTTCAATTAACTTCATATTGCTATTGAAATATACATTGATTAACCAATAATACCCTTCAATAAGAATGTAAAAATTTCTACTTCTGATTTTTTCACTTTTCCATCTGCAATTTTTATGTTTGCGTTGCATAACTTGTATTGCATATCTTAAATCTTTATGTGTTATATCATTTCCAGTTTTAGTTTTTATTTTTTGTGTATTTAGCCTATATAATATTTTATCGTATGATAAAAATACTTCATCTAGTTTACTTTCATTATATATATCTTTTTCCCCCCAATCAAAAAAGAAGAAGTATATAAACTCCTTCTTAAAATATTAAATAAATTTACTAAAAAGTTTTTGTAAAGTTTCTTTATTAAAGTCCTTTGAAGATATTACTCTTTTACTCTTTTTAAAATATGATTTTGAATCATATACTTCTTGAGATATTACTATAAAATATCCATGCCTTTGCATAATATTATTCAATTTTTCCTCATTAAGATCTATGCCTAATGTTACTAAAAACATTGCATCTACAGATAATTGATTTACATCCTCAAAGTTTTGTTTATATCTTTCTCTTAATGTTCTTTTTGCACTCACACCATATATTTTACCATCTAATTCAAAAGTATAATCATATTCAACTGAATTAATAAATTTATCGTGTGCATGTGGTTTAACATTATCTGATATATTTAATAATACACTATTTACTCTTGATTCGTATGAAGAACCAGCTGTCGAAATTATACTTTGATTAATTGATTCATCCATTATTATCATAAAAATATTGTTAGCATTTATGCTATATTTTTTTGTAATGCTCTTTATCATATTATTTAATTTTCTAATTGACTTTCCACTTGTTTCAAGAATAAACTCTGTTTCTCTTTCTATATTTGTAAGTGTATAAACTAACAATGCACTTATAACTCTTTGGCCATAAGGATACTCCAAATTAACCATATCATATCCAAAACTCAATTTATCTTTGTGCGTGGCTAATCCATCATCATACTGTATTTTAGCATAAGCCTTGGCTTCTTCAATAATTAAATTCTTTGAAAGCAATAATTCTATTGAAAGAATTGTTAAATCTTCCCACATTTCAATATTATCTGAATTGCATAAATTTAGTAAAGTAGTATAATCTTCATAGGCTTTTACATTTGCACTTACAACATTTTTAGATAAAAAGTCAATTAATTGTGAATAATCCAATTTATTATTTTCTTTTATCATTTGTTCAAGTGTAATCATTTTATTTTCCGAAAGATGACATTTTATTAAATTTTTTAATATTGTATAAAAAAGTAAGTTGTTTCTATATTCTATTTTACTTATATCCATTATATTTCTCCTCCATTTTTCAATGATTTATACATCTCTTGTGCTACTGCGTTTATCATATTCACTGGAACTGAATTACCAAATTCTTTATATGCTTGAGTATCACTAACAACAATTTTAAAAGAATCTGGGTATCCCTGTAATCTTGCAGCTTCTCTTGGTGTAAGTTTTCTAGGATTTTTTCCTTCTTGTTCTATAAGAATTTCCGAACCATCTTTATAATATCTTGCTGAAATTGTGCTTGTATATGGAGATTCTTCATTAAATAACGAGTAACCAAATCCGTTTCCTTTTGCTCGATTTCTTTCTTTTCTTAATTGATGACTTTTCCAAATTTTATCTGATATTGTATATTTAGAATCTGGATTATCAATTAAAATATCTCCTACTTTTGTTTCTTTATTAATCTCTTCTGGAAACTTAAAGTCAATATTATGATTTTTAAAACCAACTATCATAATTCTTTCTCTATTTTGTGGTAGTCCAAAATTTTTAGCGTTTAAAACCTTATAATATACTTTGTACCCTAATTTGTTTTCTAATATATCTAACATTATCTTAAATGTTCGTCCATGATCATGATTCGTTAATCCTTTTACATTTTCAAGCAAAAAACTTTTAGGTTTCTTTTCTTCTAAAATTCTTTCAACCTCAAAAAACATTGTTCCTCTAGTATCTTCAAATCCTTTTCTTTTACCAGCAATAGAAAATGCTTGGCATGGAAATCCTGCTAATAGTATGTCAAAATTAGGTATAGATTCTGCATTAATTTGTGTTATATCTCCACTTGGCTTTTCTCCATAATTTGCTTCATAAGTTTGTGCTGCATATTTATCAATCTCTGATGAAAATACACACTCTCCTCCTAAATTTTGAAATGGCATCCTAATTCCGCCTATACCAGCGAATAAATCTATATATTTAAACTCTTTTTTTGAATCATTATTAATTTTATTTATCTTATATATATTATCGTACATTATTGTTCTCCTATTATTTTTGTTAATTTGTTCTTATTCTATCATAAAAGTGTATTTTAATCAATTTGCATTATATCATTTTTTAAATTTTTATTATACCTATTTATAAATAAAATTGTATGCTAACGAAGTGAAGCATACAATTTTAAAGAGCAAACTTGTTTTGCTCCGAATAGTGAGAGCATTTTTTAATGCCCAATATTCGCCAGCTTGGTGTTTTGACACCATTTGGCTGTTTAGGGCAAAGTTCCCTAAAACCCTTTTTGCCCGCTGGGAGAATTTTTTTATTTCATTTTTTAGAAAAAGTGGAGCAATTTCTACTCCACTTTTGAACTTTTTAATCAAACATATCATCTACAATATCTGGTTCTTCTTTTTCATTATTTAATTCTAATTCTTTGTTGTTTTCATATAAAATTTGTTTTCTAAAACTAATTGATTTTATATCTTCTAAATGGAAATCATCAAAGCCTCTTTCATCTTTATACATTTGTTTTATTTCTTCTCTTTTACTTACTTCTTGAATATGATAATCACTAAGCCAAAAATTATATAATTGGTCTTTTGGGTATTTAAAGCTAATTTCTTTTCCATTATGACATAAATTAATTGTTAGCATTTGAGCATCTATATCTTTTATTGACTCTATAATATCATGTTTTATTTTATATTCGTTTGTCGGATCATTTTTTAGTTCTACAATCAATTTATCTTCTAAATCTTTTTCTAAAAGCCTTTCTCCTATTTTTTCTCTTACTGTTAATTCTATATTTGCTATACCTAATACTCTTGAATATAAATATTCTGTCTTTTCTTCATTATTTATATATTCTTCAAAAACTTTATATTCCGTTTCTTCTGGAAATTCTAAATACTTCATCATAAGTTTGTTTATGTCGCTACTTCGTTCATATTTAGAAGTATTTACTTTAAATTCTAATGTATCATTATCTAACTGATATATATAATTTTTTACTGCATTTTCTTTTATGCTATTATAATCTTCCTTATGAGATATAAACTTGTCAAAAGTTTCTTTTGCTATTTCTCTTAAAGATTTTGAATTATCTTGTATGTAATTATTTAATAATTTATCTGCATTTTTATATAAATCTATTCTAATTTGTTCAATAGTTCCTGAATAAAAATTGCTATACATATCTTTATTAAATGTGCCATTAAACTCATAACTTGCTCCGTATAATTTATTATTACTTTTATTAAATAACCCTACACATTTTAAATCTTTATTGAAATCCAATTTTCCATAATTTGTTTTAAAAATATAATCAATATTATCGTTATATCTTACTTTTAAAACATAATCCCTATCAAATTCATGACTAACTTCATTACTTACTAAAAATTCATCAATAGTCAATTCAAATCTCCTCCTTATTCATAATCATAATCTAACTCATCATTTGTTAGATTTTCTTCTTTTTCTTTATTATTTTGTAGCTTTTCTATTTCTTGTTTTAATTTTAAATTTTCTTCATATAAAAACTGTTTTTCCACTTTGTTTATTTCATCATTTATATAATTTTTGTTAAATTTCTTTATTTTTTCCATACTTATATATTCGTTTTCAGTAACAATAATATGATCTAGCAATTCAATATAAAAAGTTTTTAAAAGATTATTTGTTATATTGGTTATATGTATATCTGCATTGCTAGGTTCTAAGCTATTTGAAGGATGGTTATGAACTAAAACAACTCTTTCACTACACGATAATAAAGCTGTTCTTATAATATCTTTACTATCAACTAATACTTCACAATTAGAACCAATTCCTAAAATGCTTATGTTTCTTATGTTATTTCCTCTATCTAATCCAATAAATAATAAGTGTTCTTTTACTGCATTTCTTATTGCTCGTATTTGTTTTAGATTAACTATATCTGTACTGCTTAACACTTTTATATCTTCTTCTATATTTTTACCTGTTTTGGTTAATATAGGAACTTCTATATTCAAATTTATTCCTCCTTTTACACTTCATTTCCCCAACAATCCCAACCATCTACTGTTTGTCTTGCAAATAATTCAATTCTTGGTAATGGTCCAACTAATTCAACTATTCTATCTCTTACAATTGCTGGTTTTTTGCTATGTTCTTCAATATGAGTATCAACAACTTGTGAAACTTTATTTGAAACTCTAGGTATTCTTCCTCTTGTTCCTATTAAACAAAGTTCTGCATTTGCTCTTGTCCATGATCCTAATCCAAAGAACCATGTATCAGCTACTTTATTTCTTTTAACCCATGTAAAACCACAAGTTTTATATTTGAATCCCCACTCCTTCATTACTTTTAATCCTTCTATTAAACATGGAAATGTAACCCATAAAAATAGGACACAATTTTCATCTGCAATAGATTTAATTGTATCCTTCATAGCAATTATTTCTTCTACTTTCATTGTAGAATAATGTCTTTCAACACTTCTTGGTCCACTTCTCCAACCTGTATATCGCCAAGGTGGATCAGCATAAATTATATTATATTTTTTATCTGTATTGTATATATCTACTACCAACTAACTCCTCCATTTCTTTAGTATTAAATAAATAATGAATGAGTACATTAAAAATAATATACTCATTCTAATAATCATATATTCAAAGCATATTGTCATAAATAAAGTAAGTATTATAAATGTTGTTTTCAATATTAAAATCAATATTTTTTTCATTAGTAATCCATATCTATTGAATCTTCTATATCAAATTCTTTTTCTTCTTCAAAAAGTTTATTTTTATCTTCAATTAAACTATTTAAAAACTCTTTATTTTTTATACATTTACTTTTTTCATCAATATACTTTGTCATTAAATTTCCCATTGTTTCTTTACCATATTCATTAATAAAATATTGTGTATCTCTTTCTCTTGTTTGTTCTTCTTGATATTTTAAACCATTGGCAGAATAACAAGTATATAAAACTTTGATTCTAGTATCACCATTTTTTAGCATATCTGTCCATTCTACTTCAATTGGTTTATATTCGTGTTTTAGTCTATAATCATATAAACTAAAAAATCCTTTTTCTTCACAATATTTATCAATGTAATAATCATCAGTAAGTTCAATGTCATCTATATCTTTATTAAACTTTTGCAATACCTTTATTATATTTTCTTTTGTATGTGCATATTCAAATAATGCTCTTCTATCATAATCAGAAAATTCTTTTGTATAATTTTTAAAATAATCTTCTGGAATATCAACTCTAAAACAACTATCTAAATAAACATATTCTGGATTTGGATATTTTTGTTCATATTCTTTTTTAGAACAAGATGTATATTTTATATCTGGTCTTCTACCCTTCATTATTTCAACGAATAAGTATTTTCCATCTTCTGTTGGTACAATACCTCTTATTCTATGATTTCTCGTTTCATCAATATCCATACCCATTTTTACCATTTTAATTTTCAAATATTATTACCTCCAATCTCATTCTTTTAATCTTCCAAAACCATAAAAATGCTCACCATTCCACCAACCATTATTATATTTTCTAATCTTTACCCCCTCTGGATTTCCTCCAGTATCAATTACCCATTCTGCTGTTTCATTATTTATAGTTAATTTTCCCATGTAAATACCGACATGAGAAATACCTCCAGGAGTTCCTGTATCATAGGTGTCTTTTAAAAATATTAAATCTCCTGCTTTTCTATCATTTACATCAATTGGATTGCAATAATTACTATACAAACCAGCTGCTCCGAGTATTAGGAATTACTTTTATTCCTGCGTGTGCCAAACAATGAATAGTCCAACTAGAGCAATCATAATACTCCATACAAGTATCGTGTGATAAATTGCTATGATCCATTAAATAAGGTTTTCCTATATTTTTTAAAAATTCATTGTATATGGCTTGTAATTTTTCATCTTCTATTACTATTATCATTGAGGAAATGTCATCAAAATTAATGCCATCTGCTTCGTGAGTAGTTTTAAAATTGAAGAAACTACCAATTGCTGCAATTATAACGATTATTATAATTACTGGAGCAATTGAAGGTAGCATTGACAATAAAAGTTTTACTGCCTCTGCTACAATCTTCATAGCAACTTTTGTAGCTTTTACAACAATATTTGTTGTTTCTTTAACTACTTTCTTTGTTGCTTTAACTCCACTTTTTCTAACAATGTTTGTAGCCTTTGATGTTACTTTATCTGCAACTTTTCTTGCTGGTTTTGTCATTATTCTACTAGAACTTTTTTCAAAACTCTTTAAACCACCTTCATTAGTTGCAGTATTTAATGTTTTGCCTGTTTTAACAAATCTATTTGCAGTATTATTAATAACTTTAACACCTTTTATTGCAGTAGAAATTTTGCTATTTATTTTTCCATTTTTAGAGCCTAAATCCTTAACTTCATTTTCTTTTTCAACTGCATATTCTAGTGTTTCATCTTTATTTATTGTTTTTAATCTTCCTGTATTTTGATTAGAAATCAGCTTATTTTTATTGTTGGTTTGAATCTCTGTATATTCATCTACTTTAGTTTGTATTTTATTTATTTTTTCTTCTGTATCTTCTTCAATGCTGTTATCAACATTTGTTTCAAGTCTTGTGTCTTGATTTTCTTCGCCTGCAATTTTATTTACCTGTTCTGCATACCATTTATTGATTTGATTAGCACTATCTAATACAGCATTTGTACCTTTATTTAAGGCATTTGAATAACTACTTAATGAGTTTGCTACATCTTTTCCATTTTCGTTAGCCACTTTTAACTCCTACTTAACTGCATATTAGAAGTTTGATTTATTTGATATATGTAAAATTCTTTAGATATTTGATTCCTAAAAGCAACTTTATCTTCTCCATAAACAATAATACCTTGTCCTGCTGGAGAATCTATAACATATTTAGCCTCTTCATCACTTATATCAAATATTTTACATATTGCTGGTAAGTCTAATGGCTTTTGTTTTAATATCATTGCGAACTCTGAATTAGATAGTATTTTGCAACCTTGTTCATTTTTGATTACATCTGCAATATTTTGTGTAATTATAGTAGGAATTGCATTTTCCTTCCTTCCAGTTTTATATATTTTTGCAATATAATCAGCAGAATACTGATTTGCAAGTAATATATGGAACTCATCTATAAATATCCAAGTGTGTTTACCAAGATTTTTATTTCGTTTTAATCTATTCATAATATGCTCTAAAACAACTAAATACCCCGTAGTCTGTATGCTACGAGGTAAATCTGAAATATCAAATGATATAAATCTATTTTTAATTTCTATATTTGTTTTCTTAGCAAAAATATCCATTCCACCGAACCACATATCTTTCAATGACTAATGCTAAATTTTTAGCCTCCTCTTCTGGCTGTTTTAATAATTCTTCATAAAACTTTATAAAATCTGGTTCATATTCTTCACTATATCCATGTAATTGGTATTCTTCATAAATATTTTTAGTACAACGATCAACTAATGTTTTTTGTTCTCCAGTTAAACCATTACTAGAAACAATTGATTCTATAAATGCAAGTGAAAATTCTATCTTACTATTTAAAGCATCTTCATTGTCTTTCTCATATTGAAGTGAACTATCAAATGGATTAATATAAGTATTTGTTGATGTACTTATATTTAATGTTTGCCCATTAAAAGCATTTATTAACGGTGCGTATTCTCCGTTGTGGATCTATTACAATCACCTCATCTTGTGGATAGCGAAGTAATACTTGTTCTATTATTACTTTTATAGAAAATGACTTTCCTGCTCCTGATGTAGCAAGTACACAACCATTTCCATTTAGTAATTTTTTTCTATCGCAAAATACTGGATTTTTAGATACAAGATTTATTCCATGATATATTGAATTTGGATGCATTAAATCTTTTGTATTAAATGGTACATTTGTTGCAGTAGATTCAGAAGTCAATGACCTTTGAATTTGCAGACTATTCCAACCAAAAGGCAAACAGTTTTGTATTCCTTCTAATTGTTGCCAATCTAAATTATATATTGTAATTAAATGCTCATTACCTATACTTTTTATCATTTTAGTTGTTTTGTCTAATTCTTCAAGACTATCTGCTTGAATACAAATAAGTACATTATTTGTAAATAATTTTTGCTTTTTCTTTTGTAGGGCATCTCTTAAATTTTGTGCATCTCTTATAGCATCTTCTAGCTTTTCATCCTTTACTGCCTCATAACTATAATTATTTTTATTGGCTTTCTTAATTTTTTCAAGCCTTTCTGTTTTCATACCACTTATCTTTTTATTTACCATTTTAATCACTTTTGCAGGATCTGTTGGTGTTATATTCAAAGTGGTTATAATATTACAATTTTCAATTGTTGTTATTCTATTATAAAATCTAGGTGTTATAGATTTTGGAAGTCTAGCAACATATAAAACTCTTACAAACTTTTTGTCTCCAATGTTTATATAATTCTTTTCTTTCAATACTACATCATCTTTCGGTGCTAATACATCATAAACACTTAAATTATGGTTTTTAGCAAGTTTTACTATTTCTGATGAAGTATCATCTTCTAAAATTTGAGTATGAAATAAGTTGTATAATGTTTTAAGTCTTTCATCTACACTTACCCTTCTTATTTTAGATTTTAATTCTTTAAACTTTTCTTCTGTTCGCAATTGATATTGCATAAAAATATCTTGTGCTTCTTTTAAACTTTCTGCTTTTGTTGTAATTACTATTAATCGTGTTTCTTTTAATATTTCTTCTTTGTTTCCTAGTGTTGTTTCAATTAGTGTATTAAATTCATTTGCAATTTTCTTTTCGTTACCATCAAATTTATCTTCATTATAAATATAATCCTTTTTATAATCATCTGTTTTTATTGGCCTACCAGCACAAACAACTTGAATATGATCGTTATAATTAAATGAATGTAAATACTCAACCCACTTTAGGAAAATGTTTTCTTGTTCATCATAATTAGCTTTTGCAAATGAAATATCTTGATATTCAAAACAAATTGAATAATGATTTTCATCTAATTGCATAATTGTATTTTGCTCATTGAAATCCTTAAAAAACATTCTCATTATTTGTGGTGTTGTTTTGGGTTTTGCAACTTTCATCTTTGCAAAGAATTTACGTATCTTATCTGATAAAGTTTCTTTTTTTACTTTATTATTAGCTTTTACCTTTGTTTTTTTAGGCAATTTATCAATCCTCCTTGTCCTAATTTAAAAGGTTTGGTATAAAGTACCATTTGCCCTCTTCTAAACCCTCAAACATATTTGATAATGTCAAACTTTCTGTTAAAGGCTGATGTTTTAATTTCCTTTTGTATATCGTATATAAATCGACTCTAGTTGCTAAAAGTGGATGCTTGTTATTAAAAACACGCACCCACTTAGCATTAAACTTTTCTAAATAATAATTTAGAAATTTATATTCCCATTCAGTTAAATCTTGAATAATTATCATCTCCCAAGTAATTTCAATAATATTTCTTGTTCTTCTTTTGTTAATGTAGAAAGTTTTTGAGCAAGCTCACTACTTTCTTCTTTCTTTTCTTCTGTTTCGTTACTTCTCATAATTTCAGTATTTTCAGTTATTCCATATTTCTTTTTAGCTTTCATTAGTAATTTTTCTTGTTTTTGTTTTTTTCTTAATTTCTTTATCTCTTTTTTATTCATTGTTTGCAATTTAGCATTTTTGCTTACTTTTCCTTTATTCTTTTTATCATGTAAAAGCCTATATTCTTCATCACTCATATAGTGAATTGGTTTAGCAAATAAAAAGTAATGTCTAAACCAATATGGAAGTATTTTTTCTGCTGGTAATTCGTGAATTTTTACAAACCCTATAAATCCTAGACTACCTGCAATTGCAATTACAATATAACTAGTTGCTTCTTCGCCAATTTTATCTTTTAAAAGAATATATGTAGGAATAACTATTGCAGCTATTAAAATAGCAAATGCCCATTGCCTAAAATTAAAGAAATAAATTTTTTCTTTATAATCTTTTATTTCATCAAATACTGTTATCTCTATATTATCCATAATTTTTAATGACCTCCTGTTAATCTTTCTGCAAATTGGCTACCATATTGTATTACTGCTAAATACATTCCATTTAAAAATAACATTGCAACAATTGTTGATATTGCACTTGTAGAACCTACTGTACTGCTTAATCCCGAAAGACCTATTGCATATACATTTGTTGCAATATAAATTATAACTGACTCTAATCCTACACTTGCTGCAAACAAGAAATATTGAACAGCTTTTCCTCTACCTTCATCATCAGCTGCAAGAGCAATTGGTATTGGAGCAAAAGCAAAACACAATATTAGTTTTACTACTCTTAAAAATATTTGTGTTAATATTTGAACAATTGTAGTCATAAATGGAATGAATAAAATCAAATACAGACCGATATGTCATTATACTATCTACAAATCCATCTGGAACTGCATTTATTAATGTGTCTGCTATATTAATACTTGAATTACTATTACTTATAGCATTTGTTACATTCACAAAAATATCATTTACAATATTCATAATTGTAGATAAAAATGTATATCCATTTTGTATAAAATATTTTAATAAAAGGAAAGATACAAATGACATTGCAATTCTTTCCCAACTTATTCTATCTACTTCCATTGCTTTTTTTATTAAATTAATCATAAAGAAAAGTATAAGCAAACTTAATGCAATTGGAACTATAACATTATTAACTACTTTTCCAATACTCCAAATATTAATGCTTTGAACACTAGAAAAGTTAGTTAATTTTTGTACCGAGCCTATTAGATTTCCACTATCCATTTCAACCCCAAATACTGAAAATTTGAAACTATATAGAAGTCTAATTATTCCATCCAATTATAAGATTCCCCCTTCTTATAGTCCAAATAAGTTTTTAGACTTTGCAATAGCGACAAGCATAAATCCAGCCATTAAGGTCATTAACCCTCTTGACTTTCCTTCTGCATCTTCTCTTTGCCAACCTAAAGCAAACATAACTCCACCTACTAAAGCAATAACCCCACCAATTTTTGTTAGCCAATCACAAGCAAAATTGATGAAAGAATCAATAGATCCTGTATTTGAATCTGCATATACTCTTGATGTTAAAAGTATCATGCTACTTCCTATTGCTCCAGTTAAAACTGTAATTTTTTCTTTTAATTTATTTACTTTTTTATTTTCTTTAAATTTTTTTACTAAATTCATAAATCCTCCATTTCTGGAAGATTACCTCTATTTTAGGCACAATAAGTTTGAGAGATAATCTCAAACTTTATAATGCAAGTTCAAGGTTATCCCCCAATTTTAATTATTAATTTTAAAATCTTCATACTGTATAATTTCTGTTTTATACAACTTTTTCAATTCGTTATCATTAACATTTTCTATCTTTAGTTTTTCAACTGGTCTTGCAAATTCAAGACCTAAATCACAAAGTAATTTATAATTAGAATTTATTTGATATTCTAACTCTTTTTTATGGTTATATATTTTTTCAATGTTTTTAGCCCATGGTTCATAAAGTTCTGAATAATTAGGATGACTTTTTAAATCAAATAATTTTGAATAAAAAGCACCCACTCTTGCAATAAATAATACACAATAGCCACTAGGCATAACTGACAATTCATCTAATGTTGCAAGTTCTCTACCTACAACATCCCAATTTGTACTAGATGAACCCTGTTTCGAGAAAGTTCTACCAGTAGATTTTTTGTACCAAGTTTTTTTACCAAGCAAAGATACAATATACTCTAAACTTTCTTTTGCTGAACTTCCTAAAAATAATATAGAATCTACACAATCTAAAACTGATTCCCAACTATCTTTATATTTTTTCTTTAATTGGCTTAATGATTGAAGACCTATTGTTATTCCAACATTTAGACCTCTTAAATAAGCAAGTTCTTCAACAAATCTTGGTATTTCTCCGTAGTTGTGCCCACTCATCCATATAAATTTCTAATGGTGTTGGCAAACTTCCACCACATTTTTTTGCATTTTCATCAATCATGCTAAAAACTTGTGAATAGAATATACTTGCTAAAAATGAGAATGTTCCGATCGCTTGGTTTTGTAATTACAAATATTGCAATTTTACCATTACCAACTTTCTTTTCAGAGTTCTCATTTATTTCTTTCAAAATTGGATCATTGTCATCTAATGGCATACCAATTCTTTCAAGTTCCATATCATCATCATCTGTTAATTCGTGTATTTCTTTAATATTAAATACTGCAAGTCTAGCTGTTGCTGTCATTATAATTGTACTCATCATTTTAGGTGTTCCTGCTGCAACTTTAAAATGCTTATATTGTTTTACACCAATTGCATCCGGCTCTATTGCCTCCCATTCAAGGAATAGACTATCAAGCTCTGATACACCATTATTGTTTGGACTACTTAATCTTATTAATTTTAAAATAGTAGTAAAATTTTGGTGCCCCCTATCATAGTGTCTTATTACATAATAAAACAATGCTTGAAGATAAATCATTTCTGCTTTAATCCAAAACGGATCTCCTGTTGTGCTATCTATACCTTCAACTTTGGTATTTGCAATTAAAGTATTTATTAATGTCATTACATCATCTTCTTGTATTTGGTGGTTATCTTCATATTCTAAAACATCATTAAATGTTTCTTGCTTTTTAACATATACAATAGGATTATAATGATTTGAATGACTTTTCTCATCTAAATTTAATACCTTAATTGTATAACCTTTTTTCTTTAGTGAATTACCACAATCACGAAGGAGCTCACCGCTTTGGATCAGTAACAATTATAGAGCCATTTGCACTTAAAATGTTGGGCTTAAAATAATATCTTGATTTGCCGAGTTCCAGGACGTCCAAGCAAAATGACATGTCTATTCATTCCACTTTTTTTCATATTTTTAGAGACAAGTTCTGTTTGAGTAAGAATCATATTGTTTTCAAAATCTTTATCTCGCTTGTTTTTAATATCTTTTGGACTTTTCCATTCTGCAGAACCGATATGTATTTTCTTGAATGTTTTTCTTGTTTTGCATTTTGTATGTTTCATATAGCATAAAAACAAAAAAAGCCACACCTAATGACATCACAACGTTATTAGGTGTAAATGATATAGGTGTGGCTATTTTATATAACTCATTTAGGCAAGTGGAAAATATCTCAAAACTCCAATTACCATTATTTAATTCTACCAATGTTGTTACTCTTAGCATATAGTAGAATATTATAATAAATACGATAGATAGAATGATAAACGAATTTTTTCTCTGCTTCTTAACAAGCAATTCTAATCATCACCTACCTCTTTTTCTACATCCAAATTAACTTCTATCTCTTTAGTATTATCAGTAAGTTCAATATTATTTTCTAGTATGTGATATTTTTCTAATTCCTCACCTACTACATCTCTTTTTTTTTCCGTTTCAACCAATTCTTCTAAATCTTTTTTCAAAACTGTCCACAAGCATTCATTATCCTGCCTTTTCATAACATAGTTTTTACCACTCAATTTAGAATATGTTTCTCTTTCATCTTTACCAATTTTAGTTGTGAATGTTACTAATTCATCTTGCGAATTAATACTCCATTGTAAATTTTTATTTTCACTACCATAAACTTTTATTTTTCCATAATTATTAAAGCCTAATTCACAATATCTTTCTAAATCATTATTATCCATATAGATATTAATAATTTCTTTATCATCATTGTTTTTGGTTACTTTTGCAGCATATTGAATATCAGTAGCTTCCAAATCATCTTTAATACTCATATAAGCCGAAAATGGTAGTTCATGAATGCAATAATCTTTTTTAAATTTATCTGGATCTACACTTCCAAATTCATGAAGTTTGTATTCTTTAGAAAATTCCTCCAGTTGTTGTGAATTTAGTTTTACTTTTCCTTCTTTTTGTAAATTTTCTATTGCTTTACCTGTTGTTTCATCAAATAACTTTTGTGAAATACCAGTTCTTAATTCAATTACATCAGCAATTCTAGCAGACATATAATCCCTTTTAGATTTATTAAAATAAACGTTATAATGTTTATTTTTATGCTTTATTTGTTCTTCCTTTTGTTTTGATACATTCCTTTTTATTGCCGACTCCATTTGAAGAATTTTAGCAACTTTAGGATGATCTGCTTTAAAATTACTTAAATGTTTTATTCTTCTTGCGTATTTGGTTATTTTCTTTTGTTGATATAGTGATTTTTTCTTACTAAACTCACTATTTTCTTTTTCTAATGTTCTTTCTGTTGCAACTACTCTAACACCATCTTGTTGGCATTTTTCCATTACTTTTATTGTTTCTTCATAAGATAAATTAGTAATTTTCTCTAATTCTTTTGTTAGTCCATCTTTTTGAACTGCTCTTATGCCTTCAATAAAGTAATGATAACCAAATATAGCAAGTGGTTTTAGAATATACTTTAATGTTCCTTTTGCACCTATTCTTGATGATTTTACAGCACCTTCATAAACCTGTGTCGCATCACTTTTATTAGTTGCCTGCATAAGCCATCACCTCTTTTTCTTTTTGAATTTCATATAATCGATAATATTTATGATAAAATTCATCAATTCCGATTTTTGCAATCCAAGTTTTCTTATGTTCTTCATTATCAATTTTGTATTCACTAATAGTCGCTGCATTTCTTTTGTTATCTAGTATTTCAATTCTGTCATTATTCTTTTTATATAATTGCTTTGGAATATATAAAACATTTTCATCTGATATTGGTAAATAAATTCCTTTATAGGTTTCTTTTTCATTACCTGATAAAGTAATGAAGATAGATGTTGTATTTTTTTCTTTTGTCTTTTGTTTTTCAATTTTTTGTTTTTCTTGTGTTTTTTCAATTTCTTGCTCTTTTGTTTCTACTTTAAAATTCTCTTTCGTTAATCCTAAAATGTTTTTATTATTATTAAATACAAGTAATGTTTTAAACTTATTATTATTCACATATTGCCTACTCATAGCCGATTTCAATTCTTCTGGATATGCTAAACCATATCTAACAGCCTCCATTACACCATCTGTTTTAAAATGAGTAATAGCTTGTTCTTTTAATGTTTCTACATATGTTTTAGGAAATAGTTTTTCAAATTGCATATTATTGTTTGCAATAAATATTTCTTCAAACTCATCACTATTATTTTCAATATATTGTTTTATTTCATTATCAAAACTTTCATTATATTGCTTTATAACTATTTCTTTTTGTTTCAAATTTAACTTTATATCCACTATTTCGCCTTTTTCATTATAGCCTTTAGCATTTTTAAGTAAATCATCTAAAATAAATACTTTATTATTTTTAAAGTCTATATAGCTTTTTGTTTTAACTAAATATTCTTCAATAAATTTAACAATATCAATTTCTAATTTATCATTATTTAAAAACTTTTCATTATCTAAATTATTTAAAATCTCATCTGTTTTTAAGCTATCAGAATCTACATATTTCATCAAAATTCTATCTTGATGTTTCGTAGCATATTCTTTTATTAAACTTTTGATATATGAATAAAAATAAGCATCTTTATATTTTAAAATTTGACTACTCATTATATATCCTCCATTTCAAGAATGTTGTTTATATAATGCTCTAATTCTAAATCATATTCATTACTAATAAATAATAAATCACATTCTTTTTCTTTCGTATTAAATAAAGTTAATAGTATTGTCGTTCTCCTTCGTAACAACTCAACTAGCTCATATATCTCTTTACTTGTATAATCATCTTTTAATTTAAAAGATATGTGTTTAATAACATTTATAGGCTTTGTTATCTTTCTTGAAATCAAATAAAATTCTCTACTTATATTTTCATTTTTATTGATTTCTTCAAAGAATATATCATCATACATTAAATATAATGTACCTTCTTTTGTTTTATTTCTTAATATCTCTTGTATTTCTCTATTACTATATATAATATCTGCGTGTACCAAAATTCCTCCTTTGAATGTGAAAAAGAGTGGTTTTTAAGCCACTCCAATTCTAATTATTTTTCTTATGTTTAAGTAATATAGTTCCACCTATAATACCTACTGCTGCAATTGTTGCAATGCCTAATAATAAAGCATAATTTGTTTCATTTCCTGTTTGAACAGCTGGTAGTAATGAATTGTAATATACAAAACTATATATACCTTCTGTTTCTTCTAGTGAAACACCATCAGCAAATACACCATCAGCATTAATTTCAATTTTTACAACTTGATCAGAAAGTTTATATCCTAACGGAGCTTTTAGTTCCTTGATATAAAATGTACCATATCTTAAATTTTCAAATAATGCAGTTCCTTCAAATTCATTTGCACATGCTTCTTTGATTAATTTAGTACATTCTTCATCTTCAAATATTCCAAATGTAAATTTATTAGATTTAATATGTTCTCCAGTATCTTTATCAATTTTTTCTACTTGAACTGATTTTAATATTGGCATATCTTTCATCTCGATTAATTGTGTCTCTTTGTCAGTAGTTACTGTAAATGTTATGCTCTCTGCAATTTCGTATCCATACGGACAAGTGGTTTCAGTTAATACGTAAGTTTTTCCTTCTTCTAAACCTACAACATGATGTGGCTCTTTAGTTGAAGTCCATTTATCAATTTCATTGCCTTCTTTATCTGTTACTACTAATTTAGCACCTTCAACTTCTTCGCCATTTACCATATCAGTTTTTGTAACATCTACAATTTTATCTATCATAGTTATTTTTTGACCTTCATTTGTATTTTCTATCGTAAAATTTATGTCTGTTGCTTTAACATAAGAATCTACTTGTATTTCTTCTTTTAATGTATATTTTTCTCCAGCTTTTAATCCTTCTATCTTATGTGTTTTTTCTCCTGATACCCATCTATCAATAACATTTCCATTATTATCTGTTACTGTTAATGTAGCACCTTTTAGTTCTTTATCTCCAGTAATATCTGTTTTTGAAAATTCAACAATCGTTGTATCATTTACAAATTTTTCTTCATTTGTATATACTTTGGTTTTTGTATCTTCTTGTTTAAATACAATTTCGTGTTTTGTATTATCTAATATAAGACCATCTAAAGTTTCAATTTCTTCTAATTCATATTTTCCCATTGGAAGTTTCTTAACTTCTAATTTTCCTTCTTTTGTTAGATTATAAGTTCCAACTTCTTGGCCTTTTTCATAAATTGTACTTCCATCTGCATAGTCAATAATTTTTTCTTTTGCAGTTAATTTGAATTTAATTTTACTTAAATCTGATATATCAATAAGTGATATATCGACATCTTGTCTTATTGCTACTGACTTATCTAATTTTAAAGTTCCAGTAGGTTGTTCATTTTCAACTGTAATTGTTATATAAGCATCATAATCTTCGTCAAATTCAAGTGTTTTATTACTTCTATTTATTTTAAATGTTAATTCATCTTCTAATTGTAAGAATCCTGTTGGAAGCTCAATTTCATCGATTTTATATGTTCCTGCTTTTAATTTATCTTCTGTAACAGCTAATCCTGTTTTATCAGTTTTCCATTTATCTGTATTGAATAATCCAGTTTTACATTTTACTTTTTCCCATTCATTATTTTCATTTAATCTATATAATTTGAATGTTGCATTTGAAAAAGTAACTTTTTTCCCTGTATTTTTATCGATTTTTACCATTTTTAAATAACTTTCAAATGGTGCATCATTTTCAATATATTCTTTAATTACCCCACTAGAATTTCTATCTATTTTTATATAAAAAGGCTCTACTGTTTCTATTTCATCGCTTGGCGTATATGTTTCATATACTGTATATTCCCCATAAGCAAGTAATCCTGAAACACCATGTCCATCTGCTCCTGTTTTGAATATAGAATATTCATCTTCTGAATACTGATCTAAATGTTTTTTAGCCTCATCAAAACTTCCATAATAATCTACATATTTTGTAAGTATTGCAGTAAATTCTGCATTTGCAATTACTGGCGCTGTTGTATTAGTATTTGTAGAAATTTTAATTACTTCAAATTTTGCTTTTTGTACTGTATTTTTTAATGTATCGCCTATTTTTATAACAGGTGTATTCATATCTTTATAACTTAAAGTATAAGTGTGTTCTTGTGTATCTTGCATATAGCCTTCCACTACATAGGTTTCCTTTGCATAAAAACTGCCCATAGGCAAACCTTTTAAAGTGCTACCTTCAACACTTAACTTTGCTGGTGTTATTTTATTTGTTACAATTACTGTTGCCTTTCCATACTCATCAAAAGTAAATTTTGCAATTTCTTCATCTTTAGAAAAATATTTTATTGTTTTCTTAACATTATAAATATCTTCTTTTGCATATATAGTATATTCTGTTCCTTTTAAGTTTACATCTCCATGATGAGAAGTACCATCTACTCTATTTGAATTTCCTGTGTTTTTGTCAGTCTTTGTTAAAGTAATTTCTCCAGTTGGTTCATCATTTACTATTGCCTGTTTAGTAGTTTCATTTGGTTTAATTTGTACTTTATATGTATCGGTATTTAATAAATATCCTGAAGGACTTGACTTTTCTTTAATAAAATAATTTCCTTCTTTTAACTTATCAATTTCAATTTTACCATTTGTAACTGTTATATCTTTATTAAAATTGTTTACTCCTGTCACATTAAAAATTGCTCCATCAATTAAATCTCCATTAGTATTTAATTTTGATAATTCAAGTTGTCCTAATGCTTCTATTTTTAAAGAAAAATTTAATGTTACTGGATCATTATAACTCATACAATATAATTGATTTTGTGCTTTTTCTTCAAATTCAAAATAAACCATGGTATCATTATCTTCAGTTCCATTTTTTATCATTCCCCATTCTCTGAAAGTGTTATCTGAAATTCTGTAATTTTCTAAATTTGTATTTTCATTTACTGAAATTGTCATTGAATTGCTACCCTTTTCATGAACAAATCTTATACCATCTTTTGTATTATCTATAGCTCCATATTCTGTAAGAACACCATTAGAATCTGTTATGGTTTTAGTTTCTCCTGCATCGATGGTAATTGTTTTCCCATTAAAACTAGGTCTTTTTTCAATATTTGCAATTTCACTATCTATTCTATTTTTAAAATCTATATAACCTTGTTGTTCATCAGAATTGATAAATGTTGCATTACTTTGTCCTAAAATCTCCCATATATATTGTTGAGTAAATACATAATCCCACTTTACCCATTTCATATCACTGGCTAAAATTCCTCCATCTACTGTATAACCTCCATTATTTTTATACCATCCAAGATAAGCAACTTTACAAGCCTTTCTAATTTTTGAGTCAGTTGGTGTATAATAAATTCCGTTATATGTTGCTCCAGTTTTAAAATCTAATCCATGCTCTGCACAGAATACAGTTCTTTTTTCTCCTGTATTCAAGTTATTTAATCTTCTAATTAGTACTCCTGTTGTTCCACTCGCATTGTCTGTTGTTTTCATTCCAGAAGCATATTGACCCCCTGTCCACTTTCCATTGCCTGATGCTGCAAAAACAGGTTGCATCACACTAAATAGTGTTAAAATTAGCATTATAACTGCTAATATTTTATTTACTTTTTTTATCTTCATAAAATTTTTACCTCCTATTTGTCAAAAAAAGAACAAGTAGTAATCTACTTGCTCTATATTGTTTTAATAATTTTATTTAATTATAATAAAAATTTATGGTCCATTTTCCACAAAATTGACATGACCATGTTTCATATCCGTATGGGCAATTTTTTTGATATGTTTCATCATCTATTTCAAACTTTTCCCATTTATCTCCCCACTTTTTTATTATACTTTGATAATAATTTATGGCTTCTTGTTTGGAATTAAACCATTTATTAGAATTACCTACTCCCATACCATGATTATTATTAGTAGTACATCGTATTGTTTTTTCGTTTACTTTTGTTTCTGACATTGTTTTATCATTTGTTGAAGGTACATCTTCTTTAGAAATTTTTGTATTTTTTTTATTTATTTCTTTTGTTTCATTATCTGTTGTTTTAGTAGTGTTATTAATTGTAGCTTTTTCAGAATCTTTTTTAGTTACAGATGAATTATTATTTATAGTTTCATTTTTATTATTTTCTTTTTTTATGTTTTCATTTTCGTGATTTACATTTTCAAACTCTTGCTCTACACTTTCAATTCCACTTTCTTCTTTTGGCTCTTCTATATTTACATTTTCAATCTCTACAATTGATTTTTCTGTAGCTTGAGTGTTTTCACTTCTTTTAAGTTTTATGTAAATTTCTATACTAGTCAAAATAATTAGAATACATACTATAACACTTATTATAATTACATTCTTCTTCATTAAAAATCACCTCTTAAATTTATAGTACCGTATTTTTTTAAATTTGTCAGCATTTTTAATAAAAAATTACTCTCATTCCAAGATATATTCCTTCATTATCTTTTATAGGGATACATTCTCCAGCATGTCCACTTGATTTTAAATAATCTTGTGCTGCTTGTGTTACATTTTCCATTGTATAACCATCAGTAAATAAGAAATCTTTATTGGCTGGTTTTGAAGATACTTGTTCAGTTTTTGTTTCTGGTTGTTTATTAGAAGATTTACTTTCCTGTTTTGGAGTTTCTTCTTTTACTTCCATTTTTTGAACTTCTGTGCTTTCTTCTTTTTTAGTAGTAGTTTCAGTTTTTGTTTCTTCTTTCTTTTCTTCTGTTTTTTGAGCTTCATTTTCAGCTTTAGTATTGTTACTAACATCATTTACTACATTTTCTTGTGTAATATTCTCATCTGATACAACATCTACATTATTTTGTGTTAAATACTTTTTAGCAGATGCACCACCAATTATAATTACACAAATTATAATAAGTGCTATTATTAGTCTTTTCTTTTGCAAATCTTTTAAATATAAATCTAAAATTTCTTGTTCCTTCTCGGTCATAAAACACCTCACTTCAAACTATTTAAGTATTCTACCGAATCATTTTCTAATTTTTCATATTCTTTCTTAAATGTGTATAGTTTTTTTAATTTAGAATCTATATCATTAATTTCATTTTTAATCTCTGATATTTTATCTACTTTTATTTGTTTCTGACTTTCAAACTTTTGTATTTTATTTAATATTTTCTTTAGCATTAATATTACACATCACCTTCCTTTGTTATTTATCTCATAAAGCGTTGCAATAATATAATATCTTTGGTCGGTTGGTCTTGTTCTACTATTTATATATGAACAAGTTGATAATTTTACTATTTTATTTGTAAATTCAACATTATCTACCTTTATTGAACTTGTTTTTTTATAGTATTCTATTTTCTCATCAAAACCTAAATTTGATATATTACTTTTTTCTGTTCCTATTCCTATTGAATAAGCACTAAATATAACACCTTCATAATTTTTATTTGGTGTATATATTTTAATTTTTTGATGTGAAAGTAAAAAATCTTTATCAAGATATTTTCCAAGTATTGAAAACATTGTTCCATTTTTCATATTGTGCCCATATAGTAAAGTTTCACAATCTTCAAATGGATTTATATCTAGTGTAAAGATAGATCCATTACTGTTATACTTTTTTGAATAATTATGTTTTAAATAATATAGACTATCACGATCTTTAAGTATAGGATAATTAATTTCTGTATTTTCTATTTCTACCCACCCAATAATATCTTCATTTATAGATTTTAAATAATCCCAATCAATATTATTTTCATTTTTGTTAGAATCTTCTATAAATACTTCATCAATTAAATCATCTATATCTTCGTTGTTTGAATTACATTCTAAATAGTCTTTTATAAATATATAACCTACTATTATCAAACTAACAGTACAAACCAATATTGTTATTATAATCAATAATTTTTTTAATCTACTCATGCCAAAGACTAAACCTCCACCTCCTTTAGCATATTTTTCTTTATTGCAACAGCCAAAATATAATTTAAAATTTCAAATTTCAAACTATCTTGTTCTTCTTCTGTTAAACTCATTCTTTCTTGAATTTTTATAGGTGTTAGTTTCTTAAAGTATTTTAAACAAATAAATTTATACTTTTCTTTATCCTTTGCTTTATAATGTTCTAATATTGCAGTTATTAAATTCTGCCATTTTCTAATCTTATAAATTCTTTGTTCTATTTCAATGTTTCTAATAACATCTTCTTCTAAACTACTACATTTATTTTTAAGCCATTTATTATAAGTTTGTTTATAGTTATATTCATCAGTAAATTCACTTAATTTGCTTATTTTTAAGTCTAATAGGTTATACCTTTTTAAATAATACTCAATTTTCTTTATTCCTGAATTATATAAATATTTCTCCATGCTCTTGTAAAAACTTTCTTGAAATATAAAATCCTAAATCATCTTTATTTTTAAATCTTCTTTGATATTGAGTACCATCATTTTTCTCACACACAAGCATATACTGACCTTCATATTTTAATAATAAACAATAAAATCTAGCTGTTGTTATTGCAAATAGAATGTCTTTTTTATGTTCAATAGTTTTAAAGTCTGAATCCTTATTAGATATTAAATCAACTAATTCTTCAAGTTCTAAATCATCAATATCACTAATTGTTTTATCTACACATTTCAATATTTCAATTATTCTCTTTATAATTTCTCTAACATCAATATTACTTACATTAAAGCATTCTTTTACTTTGTTAAATAGTATTTTATATTCTAATTTTGTCAAATCAACTTCATCAGAATTTTCTAACTGTTTATATAACTGATGAACTATATACAAATCTTCAATGTCTTTTCTTTCTTCATCAGTTAATTTATTGTATTTTTCAAATATATTTATCATATATCGTATCCTCCTATATCTTCAATTTCATCTTTTTTAGGTACAAAAAAAGAAGGGCTTTGTTTGTCCTTCGTTAATTCATTTGTAACACTTTTATAATAATAATTTATAAAACTCTCAATTGGATTATTCAAATCCTTGTATTCATCTTCTTTGAGTTTACAATCATTATATATTTTTAGTAGTTTATCTCTACTAACTTTATATGTTAGGTATTGTAATTTATCTCTAACAATTAAAGCTATTGCATAATCTATAACCTTTATTCTTTCTAGGTTATCTCCAGTTATATATTGCAAAGAATCTTTAGTATATAACATTTCATATTTCTTTAGTAGGTCATATATTTCATCAAAATCTACTTTTGAAAATTCTGCTGGAAATTCCTCTTTATTATTTATAATATAATTAAAGAATCTATCTATCTTATTATTACTTATAATATTATACTGTCCTTTTTGGGACATACCCTCTGTCCCTTTTATCGAATAGGGGTATGTCCTATTTATCGTATAGGGTGTATCATTTGGATAAATTCTTCTTTGAATAATCTCGCCTTTTTCATTTTTTATCATGTCTAAACAAACAAAACCGCATTCTCTTAAATGAGAAACCCATTTTGATATTGTATGTGGTTGTGCATCTAATAAATTGCTTAAATAAGCATTTGAAGCAAAACAATAACCTTCTTTATTGGATAATATAGTTATTATTGCATATAACAATTTTTCATTTGCTTTCAAATCTTTATTAAATAAAATAGTTGCAGGTATAACCGCATAATATCCAATTTTATTTTCAATATCCATTTTATATTAAGCATCCCCTTTCTCTATTTTATAAAAGTTAAACTTGTAATCAAACATAAAAAAAGATAAAGTATTTCTACTTTATCCGTTGTGTAACAAGCACTTTTCTTAATATTTTTTTGTTTTATGGTCGTATGCGGAAACATATTACCGCATACCCTGTTGTTTTTATAATTATGTCAACATTGTGTTTTTTAGTGTTTTTTTCACTTTTTTTAGTAATTTTTCATCTTTTTTAAAATCTTTTAAACTCTTTTGTATCAAGGGTTACAGGTGTTACTTCAAAAACATAGCAACCACACACTCAACGTGACTCGTATGTGGAAACATATCCACTGGAGTAATACTATAAACCGTATATTTTTCTTCAAGTAATTTCAAATCTCTAGCAAGCGTTGCAGGATTGCAACTTACATATCCGATTTTTTTAGGATTAAAATCTAATATATAATCTATACTTTTTTTATCAAGACCTCTTCTAGGTGGATCAACTACAATAACATCAGGCTTTATTTTTCTATCTTTAAACTCAATTATCTTATCTTCAACACTTCCTGCTATATACTCTGCATTTGATACACCGTTTTCCTTTATATTTAAATTTGCCATATCTACCGCAGTTTTTTCTATCTCTATCCCATACACTTTTTTAACATTCTTACTTAAAAATATTCCAATAGAGCCAACTCCACTATATAAATCAAAAAGAACATCATTATCTTTTAGTTCCAATCCTTCTTTTAAAGTTGAGTATAGCACCTCTGCTTGTTGTGTGTTTACCTGAAAAAATGACTTTGGAGATATGAAGTATTTGAAATCACCAATATAATCTGTTATATACTTTTCCATACCATATACTTGTTTTACTTCTTTTCCAAGTATTTCATTTGTATTACTTGAATTTAAGTTTAAAAATATATTTTTTATATTATCATTTTTCTCGACTAGATTATTTACAACACTTCTCATTCTAAAATCTGATAACAAATTTTTGTTATTTACAACTATTACTATCATAATCTCACCTGTATGATAGCCTCTACGTATTAATATATGCCTTATATCACCCGATTTAGTTTCATCATTATATCCTTTAAATCCTGCTTTTACAAGTTCATCTAATACATTTTTTGCAAGTATGTCTATTACTCTATTTTGAATATAGCAACAATTATTCTCAACTATATCATGGCTATTTTTTCTGTAAAAACCAATAACAGTTTTTCCATCTACACATCTTACAGGATATTGTACTTTGTTTCTATAGTAATAGGGCATACCCATTCCAATTACATTATCTATTTTTAAATACTCTACTTTTTGTTTATCAAGTAAATTTTTAACCATTTGTTTTTTTAAGTGAAGCTGCATATCATAAGATATATTCTGAGCCATACAACCTCCACAATATTTAAAAGCACTACAAAATGGCTCTTCTCTATAGCTACTTTTTACGAGTATTTTTTCAACTTTTGCTATAGCATATGATGATGTAACCTTTATGATTTTAGCTCTGACTTTTTCAGTAGCTATAGCATCTGGTACAAATATAACTATACCATCTTGCTTTGCAATCCCTTCAAAGGCAGAGCCATTATCAATTATTTCTAAATCTACTATATCATTTTTCTTTAACATTTATTCTCCTTGTCTTATTTTATCTAATACTTCTTGTAATTTTTGTTGATTATTTTGTAATTCATCAAGTTTTACATTATAACTACTTTCTATATCTTTTCTTTCATATACAAGATTTGAAATTATTTTGTTTTCATTATTTTCATCAGCTAAATTTATATTTATAGTCTGTATTGCGTTATCCTTTACAAATACAATTACGCTACACTGTTTTGCCCATTTAATATATGATGTAATATCAGAGTCATCAAAATTTGCAGATATTTGTGTTAATACTTGCGATTTATTCTCACTCTTTATTTCTGAACTTACTTTTGTAATTTTATTACCATATTCAAAATTTGAATTAGTATAGTTTTTACTTTCTGCAAAAACTCTTGTTATCATTGTATTTCCAACATATATATTATTGCTATCTACAACGCTTATATCAGTATTGTTATCAATTTTATTCGTATCACATGCTACATTTTCTATTGGATAAAAAAACATATATGGTGCTGTAAATATAGCAATGAATAAAGCAAGCTCTTTTTTCTGACTCTTTTTTATATTAGTATTCTTAAAAGTTATCTTGTAGTTAAAGAAGTACGAAATGACTGCTGATAAAGCAATACATATACAAATATATGTTACAGTAATCCATGAACTACATGGGTTATATGCAATATTTGTAAATGCCCCATCTGGATTTAGTTTTGAAGCGCCTAAAAGAATAATTCCACCTACAAAATCAGCAACAATCCCATATATTAGCATTTTAAATATACTCCTTTTATATATTTTCTTTATATCTGCAATCTTAAAGAAAATACATGCAATTATAAGTACTAAAGTATATACTAAAAAATTAACTGGTAAAATCATAAACCAAATCAAAGGACTGGCTACTAGTAACAACCATATTGGAAGCACTAAACTATACATTTTATTTTTCATATCTACACCCTCTTATGCAAATAATTATACCATATAAAACAATTAATATTCAAGCATTTGAAAATTATTTTTTATTTTATTATTTAATTTAAGTAACTAATTATAATTTTTAGAATATAGTATATTAAGTAAATCAAAAATTTACTTGAAACAAAAGGAGTGTTATATATGTGCAACCTTAATGATAGTAAAACTCTTTTATGGATTGCAATACTTATCTTGATAGTTTATGCCTGCAGTAGAGATAATTCATCTAGACCAATGAACTTCGATACTTTCTTTAAAGTATAGATAGTTCATCACCTTTTACATAGGTGCAAGTACTTATATAAAGCGAGGTGAATTAAAATGGATGAAAGATGCGGATGCGGATGTGGATGCGGATGCAACAACAACTGTGGATGTGGATTCGGAGGCGGATTCGGTGGTGGAAACTGCTGCTGCATATGGATCGTACTTATAATCATAGTTCTTTGCTGTTGCTGCTGCTAATAAATAGCACATATAATAATACATAGTAATATTTACTATAAAAGCTCGGGAAACCGAGCTTTTGGTTATAACATTTTTCTTAAAAATTCACCTGTATAACTTTCTTCACACTTTGCAATTTGTTCCGGAGTTCCTGATGCAACTAGAGTTCCTCCATTATCTCCTCCATCTTTACCTAAATCAACAATATAGTCGGCTGACTTTATTACATCTAAATTATGCTCAATCACAACTAATGTATTATTTTGATCAGTAAGTCTTTGAAGTATTTTAATTAATTTATTTACATCATCCATATGAAGTCCTGTCGTTGGCTCATCTAAAATGTATAAAGTTTGACCAGTTGCTCGTTTTGAAAGTTCAGTTGCAAGTTTTATTCTTTGGGCTTCTCCTCCAGATAATGTTGTAGAAGATTGACCAAGTTTTATATATCCAAGACCAACATCCATTAAAGTTTCTAGTTTTGTCCTAATTTTAGTTACGTTTTTAAAGAATTCTAAAGCCTCTTCAACAGTCATATCAAGTACATCAGCTATACTCTTTCCTTTATATTTTACCTCTAAAGTTTCTCTGCTATATCTTTTTCCTTTACATACCTCACATGGTACATATACATCAGGTAAGAAATGCATTTCAATCTTAATAATTCCATCACCAGAACACGCTTCACATCTTCCTCCTGGTACATTAAAACTAAATCTACCCTTTTTATATCCTCTAAGTTTAGCTTCATTTGTAAGTGAAAATAGTTCCCTTATTTGATCAAACATTCCAGTATATGTTGCAGGATTAGATCTTGGTGTTCTTCCAATTGGAGACTGATCAATATTTATTACTTTATCAATTTTATCAAGACCTAATATTTTGTCATGTTTACCGACATGATATCTACTTTTATTTATTTTATTATTTGCCTCTTTATACAAAATATCATTTACCAAAGTAGATTTACCACTACCTGAAACTCCTGTAACGCAAGTAAAATTACCAATTGGAATTTTTACATTTATCTTCTTTAGATTATGCTCCTTTGCGCTCTTTATTTGAATATATCCTTTATCCTGTTTACGTCTTTTTGATGGAACTTCAATTTTTAACTTTCCACTTAAATATTTCCCAGTAATTGATTCTTCACATTTTAATATCTCTTTTGGAGTTCCTGCAAATACTACATTTCCTCCATTAATACCGGCTTTTGGTCCAATATCTACGATATAGTCAGCTTCTCTCATAGTATCTTCATCATGTTCAACTACAATTAAAGTATTTCCTAAATCTCTCATTTTCTTTAGTGAACTTAGTAATTTTTCATTATCTTTTTGATGAAGTCCAATACTTGGTTCATCAAGTATGTAGAGTACACCTGTAAGTCCAGAACCTATTTGTGTGGCAAGCCTTATTCTTTGGGCTTCTCCTCCAGATAATGTTCCAGCAGCTCTAGAAAGTGTTAAATATTCAAGTCCAACATCTATTAAAAAGCCAAGTCTACTATTTAATTCTTTTACAATTTGCTCAGATATAATTTTGTTTTTATTAGAAAATTTTTCATATACTTTATTTATATAACTTTTTATAGCCACAATATTCTTATTGCAAAGTTCATATATATTTAAATCTCCCACAGTTACTGATAAACTTTCCTTTTTTAGTCTTGCTCCATCACAAGCATTGCAATGACTAGATGACATGAAACCTTCGTAAAAAGCTTTCATTCCTGGAGATTTTGTTTCTGCAAATCTTCTTTGAAGAGTATTTATAACGCCCTCAAATTCTGATTCAAATTCCCTTTTCATTGTTCTACCATTATGTTTAAATTTTATTATTTCTCCATTACTACCATATAGAAGTATATTCATAAAGTCTTTTGGTAAATCCTTTAATTTAGTATCAATATCTATACCATAATGATTACAAAGTCCTTCTAAATACATTTTACTCATACTATCTATTACCATACCTGCTGCAGACCAACCTTGTATTGCACCATAGTCAGATAGCTTCTTTTCTTTATTTGGCATTATTTTTTCAGGATCAATTCTTAGTATTTCTCCAAGTCCAGTACATGCAGGACATGCTCCAAATGGACTATTAAATGAAAACATACGTGGTGTTAATTCATCTAAACTTATCATACAATCTGGACATGCATAATTTTGACTAAAAAGTACTTCTCGTTTCTTAGTTAAATTTTCAATCAATACTAAATTATTTGAGTAGTTTGAAGCAAGTTCTACTGAATCTGCAAGCCTATTTCTTATACTATCTTTTACAACTAATCTGTCAACAACTACTTCAATTGTATGCTTTTTTTGCTTATCAAGAGCAGGTGTTTCTTCAGATAAATCATAACCAATTCCATCAACTCTTACTCTTGTATATCCGTCTTTTAGTATTCTCTCAAATAATTTTATATATTCTCCCTTTTTCTCCCTTATTACAGGAGCCATAACAATTATTTTTGTACCATCCTCTAATGTTAAAATTTGATCTACAATCTCATCTACAGTTTGCTTTTTAATTCTTTTTCCACACTTTGGACAATGTGGAACACCAACTCTTGCATATAGCAGTCTTAAATAATCATATATTTCAGTTACTGTTCCCACCGTAGAACGTGGATTTTTTGAAGTAGTTTTCTGATCAATTGAAATTGCAGGAGATAACCCTTCAATATACTCTACATCTGGTTTTTCCATAAGTCCTAAAAATTGTCTTGCATAGGAAGATAATGATTCAACATATCTTCTTTGACCTTCTGCATATATAGTATCAAAAGCAAGTGAACTTTTACCACTTCCAGAAAGGCCAGTAAATACCACTAACTTATTTCTAGGTATCTCTAAATCAACATTTTTTAAATTATTCTCTTTTGCTCCTTTTATTATTATTTTATCATTCATAACATTACTTCCTTATTTATATATAACAAAACATCTGTTATAATGTATATTATACATTATAAACAGATGTTTGTCAATTATTAACTTGTTTTTTCTTTTACAACAAAATAACCTATTCTTAGATATTGATTACTACAATACTTAGATGTTACTTTTACAAGTTCAGAGTTATCTACCATAGCAAGAATTTCAACTTCTTCAAAACAAGGCTGATAAAGCCATCCCATCTTTGAAAACCATTTACCATTTTTATTTTTTCTTGAAAAGTGAAAAATACCTTTTCTAAAATTTTTTGTATCTTTTGGGATAAATAAAACTTGAATCAAGTACTCATTATCATTTACAATTATTTCATCATCAATTCCATATTCCCGAAATTCTATTTTCAAATTGTGCAAATCCTCACTAACTTTTAATATAAAATTTTCTTTAGATAAGTAATCAACCTTTTCAAAAGTAGTAAACCCCGGAATATATAAATTTGTTCCTGATGGTGCCGGTTCCATAATTCCAAGAGAATATGCATAGCAATTAATATTTTCACACACATTTTTTGTTAATTCTTTTATCTCAAAATCATTATTAAATAACTCTTTTTCGTTAACAATCGATCTTTTAATCATATTAAGCCGATATTCAGTAATCATATTAACTCCTCCAAATACATAACATTTTACAGAATTATATCATAATAGTTAGAAAGAGTAAATAGTTTACCATAATTTTAATAATTGTAATAATAAATTTTACATAAGCTTTTACTATTTTACATATTCATCTAAAGCTTTTGTCCTATATTCTAAAACTGGCATTTTGTCTGTTGTAGTAAAACCAGGCTCAGCATTTATAACATCTGGAATACGATTTACAATAGTAGAACATGTAAGTCTTACAGTATCTGGTTTTGGTATTGAAACTGTAGTATCAGGTTCACCACATATCATCCATTCATTTTTGTCATACTCATCAGGTCCATATACCTTACCTATACATTCGGTTTCTATATCAATTCCTTCTCTTGTTTTAGTGGTAACTACTGCTGACATACCAGTTGCATTTCCCGCTGGTATATCCATACCTAATGTTGTTGAATGTAAATCAGATCTATATGTTTTTGGAAGAGTAACCTGAGTTTGTGATGTGATATGTAATCCTAAACGAGAAGCAAGCCAACCATTAACATTCCACATGTATGAAGGTAAATATTTACCACTCTCAATTAACTCTTCTCTTTTAATGTCACTTATTCTATCGATAGAAGCAATGTTTGCATCAAACTCACTTAAACTAAGTCCTGCTCCATGTGCCCTAGCAAGTGCTATACCATAATCTTCTACGTTATAACTTGAGCTTCCTTTTATTTTTGTTATATTATGAGTAGCTCCTGAAATTGTTGCAATTAAATTTCCCCAGAACACATCTTGATATCCACTTCCACAAAGCGTACACCCAGTTCTCTTTGCTAAGTCATCTAATTCTCTTGTCATAACCGGAGTAGAATTTATCGGATAAAAAGCTTCTTCACATGTTGAAATAGCATTTATACCAAGTTTAGCGCATAATTTAAAAGCTTCATACACATCTGACATCAAACTCATAGTCGTTATTATACAAATATCTGGTTTTTCATTTGTTAATACTTTTTCTGCCTCTTTAACATCATAAATAGTTATCCCTTTATTTTCACATCCCATAATGCTAGAAATATCTTTCCCTATTTTATTTTTATCAACATCAAATGCAGCAACAATCTCAGCACCTTTATCGTATATATATTTCATTATATATGATGACATTTTTCCACAGCCATACTGTGCAACCTTTATCTTTCTATCCATTATAACCATACCTCCTAAAAATATTTATATTTACATTTACAATTAATTTATACTTTAAATTATTATTCTAATATTTTAAAAATTTATACTTTATTTTTGGTATTGATTTTTTAATACAACTTTAACTCCGTTTAAATTTTCTTTTTGAGTATCGTCTATATTATTTTCCTTAACATATATTTGAACAGTATCATAAAAACTTATATCATCAAAGTCTATTTCTTTACCATTATTGTCTATAAATTTACAATTAGATCCTATATTTACAACAACTAGCCTGTCATTTAATAAATTTGTATGTTTATATTTTATATTTGAAGTTATAACCTTAAGTTCAACTTTTCTTACTGCACTACTAATATTTTTTACTTCTCCAATTACAAAAGTTTTGGTATTGTCTGAATATAAATCTTTTCTATTATTAACAAACCAAATTATGCCAAGTACTAAAGAAAGTATAACTACTCCAACTATAGCAATTTTTAATATTCTATGCCTTGATAAAAAATTACTAAATACTCGAAGCAATATTAAAGCGACAATAATACATCCAATTATTATTAATAATTCAGGATCCATAAATTGTTGTGCTATCATTTTTAATGTTTCCACTATTTCTCTACTCCTTTCATACTAAGGCTAACTTTTCCTTTTGCCTTATCAATTCCTATTACCTTAACCTTTACTATATCTCCTACTGCTACCTCTTCCATTGGATTTCTAACATATTTATCACTAATCTCAGATATATAAACCAAACCATCATTCTTTATTCCAACATCTACAAATGCTCCAAAATCAACTACATTTCTGACAGTTCCTGTAAGTATCATTCCTTCAGTTATATCATCAATACTTAACACATCACTTTTTACAACAATTTTTGGCATTTCATCTCTTGGATCACGGCCTGGCTTTTTTAGTTCTGTAACAATGTCTTGCATTGTAAGACTACCTATGTTTAAAGTTTTAGAAATATTATCAATATTTACATTATCTAGTTTAGATATAACCTCCCCCATATTCTTAGTAGTTAAATTTTTAATATTGAAACCTAAACTACTAATTAATTCTTCTGCTTTTTCATATGACTCAGGATGAACCATTGTATTGTCTAAAATATTCTTTGATTCTGGTACTTTTAAAAAGCCTGCACACTGTACAAATGCTGCTTTTCCAAGTTTTGGGACCTTAAGGAATTCCTTTCTTGAATTAAATTTACCATTTTCCTCTCTATATTTTACAATATTAGTTGCTACCTGTTTATTTACCCCTGAAACATACGAAAGCAAAGATGGTGTGGCAGTATTTATATCAACGCCTACATTATTTACAACGTTTTCAACTACTCCAGTTAAAGATTCGTCTAATCTTTTTTGATTAACATCATGTTGATATTGACCAACTCCAATACTTTTCGGATCAATTTTTACAAGTTCTGCAAGTGGATCTTGAAGTCTTCTTGCAATTGATATAGCCCCTCTTATAGATACATTAATATCAGGGTATTCTTTTGTTGCAAGTTCAGATGCAGAATATACTGACGCTCCTGCCTCACTTACAATTGCATAATATACTTTTTTATCTATTTTCTTTATAACCTCAGCTATAAACTTTTCAGACTCACGAGAAGCTGTACCATTTCCAAGTGCTATAATGTTTACATTATACTTATTTATTAATTCAATCATTGATTTTGTAGCGCCTACAATATCATTTTGTGGTTGGGTTGGATAAATTGTCGTATAATCAAGTAATTTACCTGTATCATCTATTATTGCTATTTTACATCCTGTTCTATATGCTGGATCAAATCCCATTACCACTACATTTTTTATAGGTGGTTGCATAAGCAAGTTTTTAGCATTTACACCGAAAACTTCAATTGCTTTCTCTGAGGCTTCTTCAAATAATTCTCCTCTTATCTCTCTTTCAATTGATGGCTTTATAAGTCTTTTATATGAATCCTCAATACACAAAATTAAGTCATCTTTAAATATACTGTCACCTTTTAAAGTTTCTCTTTCCAAATATTTAAGAACACTTTCTTCATCCAAATCAAGCTTAACTTTAAGTACTTTTTCTTTTTCACCTCTTGTTATAGCAAGTATTCTATGAGATGGTATTTTCTTAATTTCTTCACTAAAATTATAATACATATCATAAACAGTTGATTCATCTTTATTTACAGCAGTTGTTACTAATTTACCTGTCCTATATGTTATTCCTCTTATCTTCTTTCTATACTTTGCATTATCTGATATATCTTCTGCAATGATATCTAAAGCTCCATTTATACATTCTTCTACTGTTTCTAATCCTTTTTCTTTATTTATATATTTTGTAACTATTTCATCTTTATTTCCATCTTTTACAGTTTGAGAAATAATAAGTTTTGCAAGTGGTTCAAGCCCTCTTTCTTTTGCTATTGTTGCCCTTGTTCTTTTTTTCTGCTTATATGGTCTATACAAATCTTCTACTTCTGTTAAGATTGAAGCATTTAAAATGCTATTTTTTAGCTCCTCTGTAAGTTTTCCCTGTTCATCAATAAGGCGAATAACCTCATCCTTCCTAGCCTCTAAATTTCTTAAATATATTAATCTATCATTTAATTTTCTTAGGGCTTCATCACTTAAGTTACCTGTTACTTCCTTTCTATATCTAGCTATAAAAGGAATTGTATTTCCTTCGTCTATTAACTTTATTGTATTTCCTATTTTATTTTTTTCAATGTTTAATTCTATTGATAATTCATCTATTATTTTCTCCATCTTTATACCCCTTAAAACTCATATTTAGATTATATATTAAAGAAAATCTTTTTTCAATATTTATTATTTAATTATATAAAATTAAAGATTAACTATAGCTGATTTAATATTTCATTTATATTGTTCTCTAATACTTTATCTTTAGGATATATTTCACTTAAAAACATCATCTTCTCTTTTACAACGTTAATATATTTGTTACAATTCTCATTCATATACCTTAAATACTTAAATAAATCAATATATATTTTACAGGCATACATTATTTGTGCACTGTTATATTTATTATTTTTTAAAATAATATCTGCATTATTTAATTTATTTTCTATAACATTTTTTATCTCATCGTTTAAAACTATCTTTTTTTCTTCATCATTAATTTGATTTACTTGATTAAAAAGTAAGTCTAAATATGTAGAATACTCAATATCCAAACTTTTTCTATAGCTAAATTCATAAGGATCTAACATAACCCTTTTTTCATTTTTGTTAACTACTTCTATTTGAGATGTTAAATTCAAATTTTCGTCTGTATAAATTGGAATATTCATATATAACGCAAACCAAGCTCTAAGAGATAATACTATGGTAAAAATTGCAAATATCCCTGCTAATATATATGATACATAACTTACGTATTTATTTATATAATTACTATCTTTTGTATTATTAAAATCTAAAATTGCAATTAAAATTCCAAACACATATATTCCAAGCATATACGAAAAGTTAAGATCTACAAATGAGTGTAAAACAAAAATTAAATATGCAAACTTTATATAACTATTTTTAGATTTTATTATTACATATACTAAAAGAACTACTGTTATACTAAAGCCTATAATTCCCGCCTCAACCAAAATTTGCAAAAATGAACTATGAACCTCAGTTGAACTATACTCTCTTGTCTTTACCTGTTCATATATGTTATTAAATCCTTCTCCTCCTGTACCTATAACAAAATTTTTTATACTTTTAGTAGCTATTTTAAGTGCATCAAAATAATATGTAATTCTGTCTGATGTACTCGTAGAGCCTGCAAATAAATCTTTAAATCTATATATCATTTCATTTGGAATTAAAACATAATCTAATTTTTCTTTCTTGCTATTTAAGTATAAATTATTTAAAGCTATTTCTCCTTTATCACATTTAATATACATCTTTAAATATTTAACATTATTATCCAAATTAAACTCATATTTAAAGTTGCCACTGACATTATCATAATAATTAAATACTTTTATATTTTCTTCATTTCCATTATTTTCAATTTTATTTAAACTTATACTGTATCTTATATCACCTTTTCCTACTACACTAAATACTATTAAATTGTTATTTTCTTTTATATTATTTAAAATTATATATTTAGAATTCATATTATTTGTATCTTTAATAATTAATGGTTTTGTGTATGATATAGCTATAATACAATATACTGCACTTAATAATATAAAAAGAGAAAAAATAATTATTTTATAATTTTTGATTAATTTACTGTTTATTTTTTTCTTTAATTTATTTAAATATATATTGTATAAAATTAAAATCATAAACCTAAAAACAAATGATAGTAATATGAATATTAAAAATATAGCATACACTCTTTGACTTAGCATATTTTTATACATCAAACTAGAATATATGCCAGTTATACCAGCTAATGGTATGTATATTAAAACATTTTCTACTATATTTTTTCTGTTTATAACAAAATATAGTATAGCTGAAATTATGCAAAGTAAAATTACAGTCCTACATCCTGTAAGAATAATTGTTGATACTAGTATAAAAATAGCTACATACAAGACTGAATTTACCCAAATATTTTTCTTTTTATGTATAAAATGATTAGCAAAAATAACAGATATCATACATAAAATTGCAAGCACATTTGCATATTGAAGAGTTCCTGACATTCTAGTATAATCTCTATCTAAATATCCAGAATCAAAATATGTTAAGAAGTTTTCAAGATATCTACTTCCAACAGCATCTACACTTAGTATACACTGCAAAAGTGTAATTGCAATTATTGTATATACATATATTTTTTTATTATCTGAATTTTTAACTATCGTATAAACAAAGTATAAGCTAAAATACCTTACTGCCTCATATATACTACTATTTAAATCAGCGTAGTTATTAAATATAATTGGTAATACATAACTAAATGAAAGCAACAGAAGTAATATTGAAATTATATCTATTGTGTAATTTTTGTTTTTTACATTATTGTAAATTAAAATAATTATCCTTACTAATGAAATTATTGATACGCCCATACTTACTAAGAGTATATCTGATTTATAAAATCCACCTTTAAACAAGGATAACATTACAAGTAAAATAACTAATATATAATCAATTACTTTATTTACAAAGTTTATTATTTTCATGGTTTCACCTAAGCAAATTATACCATAACACTTATTTTCTTACAAGAATTTGAAAATTTTATTTGATAAAATTAAATAATTTTTATTGAATTAAAAATGTAGTCTAGAAAGAATTGAAAAAAAAGCAAAAAAAATAGAACCAAGCATAAAAATAAATTTCGCTTAGTTCTTAGTGTTTGGTGCCCCAGAAGCGATTCGAACGCCCGACCCACGGCTTAGAAGGCCGTTGCTCTATCCAACTGAGCTACTGGAGCATGTATATGTTATACTCAACACTTTTAAAAGTATAACATATTAAAGCTAAAAAATCAATACTAAAATTAAATTTTCTACTATTTTTTGCTAAATTTTTCTTCTAAGTATTCATCGTATGTCATTCTCTTATCTATTACACCATCATCTGTTAATTCAATTATTCTATTTGCAACAGTCTGTATAAATTGATGATCATGAGATGTAAATATCATTTCAGCATTACTACGTATTAAACCATTATTAAGTGCTGTAATACTTTCTAGATCTAAATGGTTAGTAGGTTCATCTAAAAATATTAAATTTGGATTTTCAAGCATACATCTTGATAACATACATCTTGCTCTTTCTCCACCTGATAAAACATTTACCTTTTTTAAAGACTCCTCACCAGAAAATAGCATCCTACCTAAGAAACTACGTATAATTGTTTCATCATTTATACCATATGCTTCTGCAATCCATTCTACTATAGACTTATCGGAACTAAAATAATCATCGTTTGCCTGTGGTAAATATGATGCCTTTATAGTTTTTCCAAAAGTAACTTTTCCCTTATCTTGTTTTATTTCTCCTGCAAGTATTCTAAAAAGACATGTTTTAGCTAAAGAATTATCACCAAGTAAAACAATTTTATCTCCTTTTAAAACTTTAAATGAAACATTTTTTAAAAGTTGTACACCGTCTATTTGTTTTGAAATGTTATCTACATCTAAAATTTCTTTACCAGATGGTCTTTCTGGTTTAAATTCTATAAATGGATATCTTCTTGTAGATGGTTTTATCTCATCTAACTGAATTTTTTCTAATGTTTTCTTTCTTGAAGTTGCTTGTTTTGATTTTGAAGCATTAGCACTAAATCTTCTAATAAAATCTTCTAATTCTTTTATTTTTTCTTCTTTCTTTTTATTAGCATCTTTCATTTGTTTTAGTGCAAGTTGACTTGATTCATACCAAAAATCATAATTTCCAACATATAATTTTATTTTTCCATAATCTACATCTAAAATATGTGTACATACTTTATTTAAAAAATATCTATCATGAGATACAACTATTACTGTATTTTCAAAATTTATTAAAAACTCTTCTAACCATGCTATTGCAGATATATCTAAATGGTTAGTTGGTTCATCTAAAAGCAAAATATCAGGATTTCCAAACAAAGCTTGGGCTAAAAGTACTTTTACCTTTTCATTTCCATTTAATTCCCTCATATATTTATCATGAAGTGATACATCAATTCCAAGTCCATTTAAAAGTTCTGCAGCATCAGACTCTGCCATCCAACCATTTAAATCTGCAAACTGTGCCTCTAATTCTCCTGCTTTTATTCCATCTTCATCACTAAAATCTTCTTTTGCATACAAAGCTTCTTTTTCTTTCATTATAGAATAAAGTTCTGTATTACCTCTAATTACAGTATCCAAAACTTTTACATCGTCATATGCATAATGGTCCTGTTTTAACACACTTATTCTTTCTTTAGGTGATTTTGATACTTCACCTTCACTTGGTTCTAATTCCCCAGATAGAACCTTTAAAAAAGTAGATTTCCCTGCACCATTTGCCCCTATTATTCCATAGCAATTTCCATTTGAAAATTTTACATTTACATCTTCAAATAAAGTCCTTTTTCCGAATCTAATTGTAACTCCTCTTGTTTCTAACATTTTATCTCTCCTTTAATTTCTTGTATATTTTACTATATAACTTGATTTTTTTCAAGCTTTTTTCCCATCTTAAGCAAAAGACAACCCAAATGTTAAACAATTGTCTAATATTTGGGTTATTAATAAGTTATTTATTACTTTACTTTTCGTGGCATACTCTGCTGCTTTGGAATCTTAAGTAATTTATTATTCTTAGGTCTTACTTTTTTGTGTCCATCAAGGTTATAATTTGACCTCTTAATTTTTTCATCATCATTAAAAGTATTCTTCATACTTTTTGGATAACTAAAAATGTTTTTTGGATAACTAAAAATGTTTTTCTTACTCATAAGAACAGCTCCTTAAAAATTTAATTAAATTTATATATCATTATATATGTAAACTATTCTATCATAATATGCTATGTTTGTCAATTAATCTTGATTTTTATATCAAAATAATGTAAAATATTTATGGTGAGAAAAATGTCAAAAAAAATAGAAAAAGAAGAATTTAAAAAAGTTATCGAAAATAAAGGGAAAGAAACAAGAAAAAAAACAGAAAAGGCAATAAACGAATATAAAGAATTTGCTCTAAAAGGAAATGTACTTGATATGGCAATAGGTGTTGTTATAGGTACTGCATTTACTTCAATAGTAAATACACTTGTATCATCAATAATCACTCCTCTTTTAGGATTACTTACAAATAAAGTAGATTTATCATCTCTATTCATAACTTTACATGGGCCAAAAACATCAACAATTGCAGAAGCAAAAGCTGCTGGTTCACTTATTTTAACTTATGGTGAATTACTAAATGCAATTTTATATTTCTTTATAATTTCATTTACTCTATTTATTGTTGTTAAGTTTATAAAAAAAGGAAAAAAGAAAGAAAAAGAAGTTATAGAAAAGACAACAAAAATTTGCCCATATTGCTATAGTGAGATTCCAATTAAAGCAACTAGATGTGCTCATTGTACAAGTATACTAAATGAAAATTGTAACACAAAAGTTAAAAAAACAGATATTAAAAATTAATAAATTAAATCTATTAACTACAGAAAAGAACCAGATATTAAAATCTGGTTCTTTATTTAAACAAACTAAAATTACTTTTTGTTTACTAGATCTTTTAAAGCTTTTCCAGCTTTGAAAACTGGAGCTTTAGAAGCTGGTATTTTAATTTCAGCTTTAGTTTGTGGGTTTCTTCCTTTTCTAGCAGCTCTTTGTCTTACTTCGAAAGTACCGAATCCTACTAATTGAACTTTTTCACCATTTTTAAGTGCACTTTCAACACTTACAACGAAAGCATCTAAAGCAGCTTCAGCAGCTTTTTTTGTTAATTTGCTTTCTTCAGCAATTTTAGCGATTAATTCAGCTTTATTCATTATAAATCCCTCCTACTTACAAGTACAATATACTACAAACATAGGCTATTGTCAACACTTTTTTTACATTTTTTCTACTTTTTTTTCTTTTTATCAATGATTTTACATATTTTGTTTCCATAAGGAAGTTGCATAATTTCCTCATTACTTAATATATTAAACTTAATCAAAATAAAGGCATATGAAGTGATTGCAAACAATATAGTAAGTATAGTGTTTAGTGATGTTGGTGTATTTATGTAACCAAGTCCTTTATTACAAAGAAAAGTGCATATTGCCATTAAAAATGTGGCAAACACTGGTTTAATTAATATCTCTTTCATATTAGGAACTTCTTTTAAAGTTTTAAATAAAATTATAAATGAAAGTGTACATGTTATAGCCTGGTAAATTATGGTTGTAATTGTTGGAACAACTATACCATACTTAGGAATAAATATAACATTTAAAATATATTTTACAATTGCTCCACTAAGTAGACAAATTCCCGGCACATACAATTTTCCTAGTCCCTGAAGTGAACCATATATAGTTTGTGCCACAACAGAAAATACTAATACCCAACATTGTATTTGTAAAAGCCATGCCCCTTCTGTTGCATTTGGAAATATAAGTGCAAAAATATTATTAGCAAGTAAGAACATACCAGCAGCACATGGCAATGCTATAAGAACTGAAGTTTTAAGTGAAAAATTAATTTTATTAACTGCTGCCTCTTTATTTTTCTTAGCCATTGCACTAGATATAAATGGCACTAATGCAACTGAAAATGCCACATTTATAGACAATGGAACAGACATTAATATATCTACCTTTCCAAGTAAAATTCCATTTTGCCTATTTGCTTCTTCTAATGTTAGTCCAAAACTTTGTAACCCGTTCATAACAGTTACTGTATCGATAACATTTGAAAGAGCAACAACAACACTACCAAATGATATTGGAATAACATATGAAATCAACTTTTTTACAATTGTCTTTCTAGGTGTTATAGCAAACTTCTCAGATTTTTCTATATCCTTCCATATATCTTTTTTATTTCTGTTATAATATGTTAGCATATAAAAGAATGCTGTTGAAGCTGCAACCGTAGTAGCAAGCGTAGAACCAGCTGCCATAATTTCTGGTGTTTTACCAAGTAACATTACAACAAATATAATTGAAAAAGCACTGTTTACAATTTGTTCAATAATTTGGGCCTTACTATACTCCATCATGTTACCCATTCCAACAAAATATCCTCTTAATACAGCAGACATAGCAACAAATATAATTGCTGGTGCAAGAGCCATAAGTGTATATTTTACACCTGGATTTGATAAAATTGTGTTTGATATAAATCCAGCGCCAAAGAAAAGCATAAGTGCAAACATAACACCTACAAAAGTAAATACATACATTGCTGTTCTAAAAATTCTATGTGCTCCTCTTTTATCCCCTATAGCTATTTTTTCTGATACAAGTTTTGATATTGTATTTGGAATTCCCATTGTAGCTACTGCAAGTATTAAAGTATAAACAGTAAAGCCTGATCCATAATAACTATTTCCTGTATCTGAAAATTGTTTAAAATTTGTAAGTATTACTCTATATATAAATCCAAAAACTTTTATCAAAATTTGAGATACCATTATTACAAGTACCCCATTCATAAAGCTTTGTTTTTTTACTGCCAAAAAATCACTTCCTCTTTAAACTATATTAATCAACATATCAATTATACCATATTGAATTTTTAATAACAACATTTATGATAATTTTTTCACATTTATTATGACACAAAAAGTATCCTCAGTTGAAATATAATCAACTGAGGAAAAATAAATTATTTATCATTAATAATAGCAATTATTATTTATTATTATTTTCCTTATTGCCTTTTTGCTTTTTAGAAAATTTTATATTATTTTTATTAAGTTTAAATCTACCTTTATTTTCATCAATTTTACCTAGTGCTTCATGTCTTATCACAGTAAAGTTATTAAGTAATCTTCCAGTAAATACAATGACTGCTCCAAGATATAAATCTAAATTTAGCTTTGTTCCTATATAAACTAAAAATATAGCTATCAAAGAATTTCCAAAAAAGCCTGTTAAAAATACATTCATCTTAAATTTCTTTTCTATATTTGCAGAAAAAGCCCCAAAAACAGAATCAAGGCAAGCAAGTATTGCAACAGCAATATATTGTGAAAATGAATATGGAACAATAACATTAAGTCCTGTTAAAATACCTGCTATTACAAATAGTAAAAGTATTAATATACCTATCATATCATAACTCCTTTATTTATTTACAGTAACTGCAGTTTTAAAAGTAAGATTTCCCTCATACTTAGGAATATTTACTTCTTTTTCTCTGGTCATAGATACCCCTACACCCAATTGCTTTAGCATATCAACTACACCATTTTTTATATTCATTGCACTTTCTAAATATTGTGCATTTCCTATTGCTTTTATTTCAAATGGTGCTGCCACCTTTTGATAATTAACTTGAATAACAGGTCCAACACATCTGATCGCAGATGTAGAGATTATTCTTTGACCATTTACACTTATAGCTTCTGCTCCTGCAGCTTTTAATTCATTAACCACTGTAAGCACATCACTATCATGTACTAATGTATCTGTTCTTGTTGATGTGTCACTAGGTGTTTCGCCATCACTTAGAGTAATTATAACACCTTCACCTTTTACATCTGTAGTCCCTGATAGCAAGCTTAAATAATCAATTTGGTTTTTCATTGAAGCAATTAAGCTATTATTTGTAGATGAACTATTTTGATATTCTTCAACAACCTTTTGACTTTCATCATATTTGCTTTTTAATTCATTATAATTCCTTTGCAAATTAACTAATTCATCAGAAAGTTGAGCTTCCCTTTTGCCTTGCAATACCTCTTCAGTATTGCTTATTGTTTTCATTTGTGCAACTAACATTAAACTTAAAAAGAACAAAGCAATACCTATGCATACATAAGTAGTTACTGAATATTTTTTACAAAAGCTTTTTAAAGTATTAAAAAACTTTTTATCCTTTTTTACATTTTTTTTATTTTCTGTCAATTAATTCACATCCTCCTTAAAAACTCGAGTATGTAGGCCTTGTTTTTGTCATATCTATAACGCCTACACTATCTTCTGCAATACTTTTAAGTATTGTTTTTAAAAATACCATTTTATACTCTAAATCAGTATCATTTGGAAAAATTATGTTTAGTTTATCATTTATTGTTATGGTTGTCAAGGAATTTTCAAAACTTACCTTTGTTATTTTTCCACTTATTTCATCTTTTTTAAATTCTTTCTCTATCTTTTTATATATCTCAATTTTTGACAAATCTGTATCATTTATTTTTTTACCAAGCATTACCTCATCATCAAAAGTAACTCCTGTAAGTAATATTTCATCATTTTTTTTGCTATTAATATCAACCTCTTCTAATATATATCCATCATCACTAAGTGAGAAAAATTTGTTATTATCCTTATCATATGCAAAATATTTTGAAGTTCTTTCCACAACATCAATTTTAATTTCATTTGGAAGCTTTAATTTGAGTTTTATACTTTCGACATATGGAAGAGTAGTAACAGCCTTTTTATCACTTGTAAAATATTCAATAAAAATATTTTTTCCAACTTCAATTCCTGCTTTATTTACAATATCTTCTTTAGAGTATTTCATAGTTTCATTTAATTCAACATTTTCTAAATTAAAAGCTTTAAGAGTAAGTAACAAATATACCCCAGCAATCATAGCTCCAAAAATTACAAAGAAAAAAATTATTCTAGCTACTTTTCTTTTTTTCTTTCTTTCTTTTACAGTTACTTTTCCTGAATATTGTATATTACTTCCATTATTTGATTTTTTTTTGCTATTACTTGTCCCACTTTTTTTATTTGATACATTAGTAGATCTTTTTGTATTTTTTTCCATATATTACACCTACTTTTTTATTACCTCAGATATACATTTATATATTTTATTATCTACTCCATTTAAAACAAGTTTAGACGAATTTTCTGACATCATATTAATTATTTTTTCATCTAACATGTATATTATTTTATTATATAAAAGATTAGTAGTAAGGTCTTTTTGTTCTATAATAATTCCAGCATGAGCATCAGATAATACTTTAGCGTTATAATACTGATGATTTTCAGCCGCACTTGGAAGTGGTATAAGAATAGAAGGTTTAGAGGCTATTTCAAGTTCTGTAATAGTCATTGCACCGGATCTAGTTATACATATATCCGCAATTTTATACATTTTTGGCATATCAAATACAAACTTTTCAATTTTTATATAATCGTCAAGTTTAATATTTTTATCTTTTTCAACTCGTTTCTTCTTTTCTATTATATCATCATAATTTTTGTTTCCAGCAACAAGTATTACAAAAAATTCTTCACTTAATTTCTCTACTACCATATCAAAGACAATTTGATTAAATTTCATTGCACCTTGACTTCCACCTGTAACTAAAACAATCTTTTTATCTATCTTATCAAATCCAAGCTCTTTTTTACATCTATCTCTATCTAAATTATTTATATCTTCTCTGCTAAATTTTGCTGGAGTTCCAGTATATACAACATTATCTTTTCTTTTTAATCTAGTTTTTGCATCAGAAAATCCAACCATAACTTTATCTGCCTTTTTAGCGAGAAGTTTTACTGAAATTCCAGGAAATGCATTACTTTCATGCAAAACATACGGAACTTTACATTTTTTAGCAGCAAGCATTACAGGGCCACAGATATATCCTCCAGTCCCTATAACTAGATCAGGTTTAAATTCTTTTATTATTTTTACACTATCAGAAATTCCTTTATATGTTTCAGTTACTGCTTTTATATTTTTAAAAGTTAAACTCCTAATAAGTTTTCCTGTCCTTATATGCTTTATTTCAAATCCAGATTTTTTTACTAGTTCATTTTCAAGACCTGTCTTAGTTCCAATAAATAGGACTTCAGTATCAGGTTTATTCTTTAGTATAATTCCTGCTATAGCAATTGCAGGATTTATATGTCCCCCTGTTCCAGCACACGCAAAAATAACTTTCATAAATAATTCCTCTCTTTTTATTAATTTTTTCTACAAGTTCTTGATATATTAAGAAGTATTCCCATTGCACATAAATTTATAAATAAAGCTGTTCCACCATAACTAAAGAAAGGAAGTGGCATACCAGTTACAGGTACTGTACATGTAACAACAGCTATATTTACCAAAATTTGCAGTGCAAACGCACTTGTAATACCAGTTGCAAGTAAAGAACCATACATATCCCTTGCCGTTATAGCAATTCTATATCCTCTATATATAAAAAATGAAAATAGTGCAAGCACTGTAACTGTTCCAACAAGCCCTAATTCTTCACCTAAAACTGAGAATATAAAATCATTTTGGGCTTCTGGAAGCCATAAATATTTTTGTCTACTCTGTCCAAGTCCTCTTCCAAAAATTCCACCTGAACCAATAGCATATAAACTTTGAGCTGCTTGCCAATTTCCACCTTTTATATCCTCTTCAGGATTTAAAAATGAAACTATTCTATCAAGTCTAAAAGAGCCACCAGATTCCGTTGAATCACCACTTGGCATGAATATAAATACTGCGAGCATAGCGGCTGCAGCTATTATTCCTGCTATGATATATCTTGCTTTTACTTTTATACCACTTACAAATATTATAGAGCAAGCTGCAACAAACATTACTATTGTACCACTAAGGTGCTTTTGCATAAACATTACTATTACAACTAAAAGTAGCATTAAAATTGGTATTATATATCCTTTAAAAGAAGTTAGTTTCTTGTAATTTAATGACAAATATGTTGACATTCCAATAACTAATCCTATTTTCATTATTTCAGATGGTTGAAAAACAAGAGCCCCAAAGCCAAGCCATCTTTTAGCTCCATTTCTTGTTTGACCAAGAGGTGTTAAAACTAAAACTAAAAGTACAAGACATATTATATAAAATAAATATCCCCATTTTTTATACCTTTTATAATCAATATTTGAAATTATTATCATAAAAATAAATCCAATAATTCCAAAGAAAAGTTGTCTTACTAAAAAATAATTACTATTGTTATAGTTACTAAGTGCATAATATGAGCTTGCTGATGCAACCATAACTATACCTGCACAAAGAAGTATAATTATAGTTATAAGCATACCAAAATCCAAATTATTTTTAGTATCTTTTTCGTTATTTTCAGATCCATCAGTAATTAATTTTAATTTTTTCATTTTTCACCTACTTATACCATATACGCTACAAAACATAATATAGCAGTTATACCCCAAAATAAAATTACAACTTTAGTTTCTTTCATTCCAGACAGTTCTAAATGATGATGGAAAGGAGCCATCTTAAATATTCTCTTTCCTTTAGTTAGTTTAAAATAAGTAACTTGTAATATAACTGATAAAGTATCTATTATACAAACAAATGCAACTATTGCAAGATATACTTCCATTTTCATCATAATTGCAATTGCAGCTACTGCACCACCAAGTGCAAGAGAACCTGTGTCTCCCATAAATACTTTTGCCGGATGAAAATTAAATAATAAAAATGCAAGACATGTTCCAACACTTGAAGCCCCAAGAATTATCATCTCTGTATTTGAATTTTTTACAGCAACTATTGTAAAAAATGTCATTATTATTGCAACAACTCCTGATGCAAGCCCGTCTAGGCCATCTGTTAAGTTTACTGCATTACTTGTACCTATAAGTATAAATGCTATAAATATTATAAACGCTCCAACTGATAAAGTAATTGGACTACTAATAAATGGAAGTGTTATGTCTGTACCTAGTTTAAAAACCTTAAGATACATGAAAATAAATATAGCAGTTACAAGCACAAGTCCAAATATTTTTTTAAGAGGAGAAAGGCCCTTAGTATTTTTCTTAACTAATTTCTTGTAATCATCTATAAAACCAACTAAACCAAATCCAAGTATTGATACTATAGCAAGAAGTAATGTTGGGTATTTTATTGAATTTATTGCAAGTATTACAACTATTACGATAAGCATAATAATTCCACCCATTGTTGGTGTTCCCTGCTTTTTTAAATGTTCTTTTGGTCCATCATTCCTTACGACCTGACCTACCTTAAATTTTTTTAGTATTGGCATTACAAAAAGTCCAACAACAAAGGTAGCAACGAAAGCTACAATTAAATTTAATGTTTGTGTATTCATAAGTTTTCTTTCTCCTTCTTTATTCTTATTCTATGTTTTTATCTGGCATACTTTCTGCAAGAGATTTTACAACTTCTCTTTCATCAAAATGAATTTTTTTGTTATTTTTAAGTATTTGATATGTTTCATGTCCCTTGCCAGCAAGTATTATTATATCATTTTTCCAAGCTATTCTCATTGCAAATTTAATAGCTTCTTTTCTATTTTCTATACATTTATATAATCCCTTTGTCTTTTTCATTCCTTCTTCTATATCTTGCATAATCTTAGAAGGTGATTCATTTCTTGGATTATCTGTAGTAATAACCGTAAAGTCTGCAAGTCTTCCTGCAATCTCACCCATCATTGCACGTTTTGGTACATCTCTATTACCTCCACATCCAAAGACACATATAATTCTGCCCTTGGCATGTCTTTTTACAGCACTAAGTATTGCTTCTAAACTAGATGGTGTATGTGCATAATCAATCATTACAGTAAATGTTTTGTTAATAGGTACTATCTCGCTTCTACCAGGTACCTTTACATTTGCAAGAGCAAGTAAAATAGCATCCATTTGACAATTAAATAAACTACATACTGCTATTGCTGCTAAGCTGTTATATATTGTATATTTTCCTGGTATATTAACATGTATAGTTTCTAGCATTTTATTTACATACATTTTAAATTCAACATAATCTGCATTGATTCTAAGATCCGTTGCAGTAAGATTTACTTGATTATCAAGTCCAAATGTTGCATGTTTACATGTTAGCATCTTTATTAATTTTGGTGCATATATATCATCACCATTTACAATTGCAAGATCTGATATATCAAATAATTTTTTCTTTGCCATTAGGTAACTATCCATTGTTTTATGAAAATCTAAATGATCTTCTGATAAATTTGTAAAAACACTTACAAAAAAATGTATACCATATACTCTATCAAGTGATAATGCATGTGAACTTACTTCCATAACAACATATTCCATACCACTATCTACCATATCTCTTAATAGTTTTTGCAAATCAAGTGATTCTGGTGATGTTCTTGTTGCTTCAATTTGTTTATTACCATATGTGTTATATATTGTACCAATCATACCTGTCTTTTTACCAGAAGCATTCATTATATCTCTTATCATATATGCAGTTGTTGTTTTTCCTTTTGTACCTGTTATTCCAATCATTTTTAATTTACTAGATGGATTATCATAATATGTACTTGCAACAACAGCAAGTGCAATTCTTGAATTTTCAACTTTAATTATCGTTATACCTTTATCAAGATATTTTGATGTATCTATATCATTTTCAACAATTACACAAATTGCTCCATTACCAATGGCCTCATCTATATAATCATTTCCATCTTTTTCGTATCCCTTAACTGCAACAAATACATCTTTTTTTTCTATTTTTTTAGAATCATATTCTACTTTTCCTATTTCAACATTAGTTGTTCCAATTACTTCATTTGTAGTAAGATTTTCAATTAAATATTGTAAAAGCATTTTCTTTGCCTCCCTTTATTTTAATACATTAAATTATATCACATAACACTATCTTTTAAAACTTATAATTATAAATTATATAAATTTTATGGCAAATCTGTTGTATCAACACATTTTATTGTAACAATGGAACCCTTTTCAACTACAGTTCCTGGAGTTGGGTCTTGAGTTAAAACATATCCATTTCCAACAATTCTTACATTAAGTCCTGCTGCTTTAAACTTAGCAGTAGCAACTTCAGCAGTTTTGTTTCTTACATCTGGTACATCAACTGTTTGCTTAGCATCATCTGTTGTATATACTCTAACAGTAGAGCCTTCCATAAGTGATGCCCCTGCCTTTGGAATTTGTTCTTTTATTACATCAGAATCATTTAAATTATTATCTGAAGCAATACTAAATCCTTTTTCTGAAAGTAGTTTTTTAGCTTCTCCTACAGTTTTAGAAGTTACATCTGGTATTAATGTTTCTTTTATATCATTATCTTCAATTGTATAATCTGGTGCAATATCAAGATATCTTAAACATTCATCTAAAATTGATCCTACAACGGGTGCGCAAATTGCTGCTCCACCGTGACCTGCCTCACTTTTTGGATCATAAATATTCATTACAACTACAAGTTCTGGATTTACAATTGGAGCTATGGATGCATATCCTGCCATATATACTTTTTGGTCTCCTCTTCCTTCTTCACCTGTAGCTGTCTTTCCTCCAACTCTATATCCCTTAACAGCTCCTGATTTTGCTGTACCAGTTTTAGCTGTATCTTCAAGAGCACTAAGTAAAAGATCTGATGTTTCTTTTGACATTATTTGTTTTATTACTTTTGACTCTGTTTTTTCATCGTAATTTCCACTTCCACTTTTTATCTCCTTTACCACATATGGCTGAACAAGATAACCACCATTTGCTATTGCACTGTAGTTTACAGCAGTTTGAAGTGTTGTTATTTGAATTGTTTGACCAAATGAAGTTGTAGCAAGGTCAACTGCTGTCATAGAAGCTGGGTTATGCATTATTCCACTTGCCTCACCAGGAAGATCAATTCCAGTTTTCGAAGCAAGATTAAACGCTTCTAAATATTTACAAAAATGTTCTATTCCTATTCTTTGACCAAGTTGCATAAAAACAGGGTTACATGAATTCATTATTCCTTGTCTTAATGACTCTGAACCATGTGATCTAGGATATCTCCAGCATTTAATAGTCCAAGTTCCTACTTGCATGCTACCGCTACAACTAAAATCACCTGCTTTATCCATTTGAGCTACATTTTCCTCAAGAGCTGCAGTAGCTGTTACAATCTTAAAAGTAGAGCCAGGTTCTTGTGTATCTGAAATTACCTTATTACGCCACATTGCAGCAAGTTCTTCACTTTTTTCTTTTTTACTTAATGTTTCCCATTTATTTTTTAATTCATCAGTATTTGGAGCAAATGGTTCATTAGGGTCATAACTTGGATAATTTGCCATTGCAAGTACTTCACCTGTTGATGGTCTCATAACAACTGCCATTCCATACTGGGCAATATTTTCTTTAATCGCTTTTGATAGATATTTTTCTACAATAGATTGAATTGTAGCATCAATTGTAAGTACAATATCTTTACCATCAGTTGGAGCAACATATTGTTCATTTGTAAAAGGTGTTTCTCTTCCTTTACCATCAGTACTTCCAACTATTTTACCAGGAATTCCTGCAAGATCACTGTTATAATATGCTTCTATTCCTTCAAGTCCTACATTATCTGTTCCAACAAATCCAAGAACATTAGCAAGTAAAGTTGAATACGGATATACTCTTTTTGTATCTTCATCTACCCTTATACCAGAAATTTGTTCATCACTAATGTAGTTAAGTAATTTTGTTGCCTTATCTTCATCAACTTTTGTTGCAATAGTCTCACTAGATGAATTTTTACTTAATTTTGCAAGTACATCATCTTTATTTATTTCTAAAATTTCAGCTATTTTAGTTGCAATTTCATCTTTTTTATCTTTATCAACACTATTTGGAACTGCCGTTACAATATTTACAGATACACTTTGAGCAAGTACCTTTTCACCTGTTGCATCATATATTGTTCCACGTTTTGCAGCAACAGATCTTTGTCTTGTTTGCTGTTCATAAGCTTTTTCTTCATAATGTTTAGATTTTATTACCTGTATGTATATAAGTCTTGAAAGTAAAATTAGTGCAAGTATTCCACAACCAATTAAAATCTTAATTATTCTTTTTTGATTTTTTAATGCCATATATGACAAATATATTCACCTCTTAATCTGTTAAATATTTTAACATAAAACAAAAACCAAGTCAAACATATATGTAAGTATACTATATGATACTTAATATTTGACCTGGTTATTACAAGTTTATTTAAATAAATTACCAAAAAATTGTGAAATTTTATCTCCTATTTCTTGAAAAAATGTGGACTCATCTTGAAGTTCAACTGAATTATTAGTTTTTGAAGTATCAACATATATAGTTTGATTCTTATCTGGCTTCTGCATTCCTAATTTTTGCTTTGCATAAGCTTCTATCTCATTTAAATCTGTATTTTGTTCAACATCTATTTGAGAAGTAACAAGCGCTGACTCTGCTTTAGTCAAGTCACTTGCTAAACTTTGTGATTTCAAATTTTTTTCATTTATAATGTTATATCTATATACAAGAACTAATGCCATAGTAAATACGCATACAATCATAATCACAGATGATGCTTTAGCCTTTGATTTTGGCTGAGCTTTTGCCTTTTTATTTACATTTTTTCTTCTTGCCTTTTTTTCATCATATGTATAATCTATCTTTCTTGCTGCACTTCCTGATTCATAATAATTATATCCGTAACTTTTTCTTGCTGGCATATGTTCTCACCTCTTTTCATTATATTTTTTCAAAAACTCTTAATTTGGCACTTCTTGCTCTTGGATTGTCTTGTAATTCATTCTCGTCACAAACTATTGGTTTTTTTGTAATTATTTTTCCATATGATTTACATCCACACACGCATACTGGAAAATCTTTTGGACATGTACATCTACCTTCTAGTTCTTCATATGTATGTTTAATAATTTTATCCTCTAAAGAATGGAAAGTAATTATAGCAAGTCTTCCTTGTGAATTTAAAGAATGCACAATATCTTTTACAGTTTGCCTTAACCTAATTAATTCTTCATTTACTTCTATTCTTATTGCTTGGAAAACTCTTTTAGCAGGATGTTGTTTCTCATTTAATGCCCTTGCTGGCATTGATGATTTTATAACATCTACTAATTCAAAAGTTGTTTTTATTTCGTTTTCTTTTCTTTTTAAGCAAATACTTCTGGCTATACTTTTTGAATATCTTTCCTCTCCATATTCTCTAAATATAGCTGCCAATTTTTCTTCTGGATATTTATTAACAACCTCGTAAGCTGAAAGTGTGTCCTCTCTATTCATTCTCATATCTAATCTTGCATCATGCATATAGCTAAAACCACGTTCTGCCTCATCTAACTGATAAGAAGATACTCCTAAATCAAGCAACATTCCATCTATTTTAGTTATTTGTAGTTTATTTAAAATTTCTATTATATTAGAATTATTATCGTGTACAAATTTTACATTGTTAAACCTACTTAGACGCTTTTTAGCAGCTTCAATTGCATCATTATCTCTATCTATTCCAATAAGAAGTCCTGTGTTATCAAGTTTTTCTAAAATATTATATGAATGTCCTCCACCGCCCAAAGTTCCATCTACATATATTCCGTCTTTTTTTATATTTAAATTTTCAATACATTCGTTTAAGAGTATTGATTTATGTTTAAATTCCATTTCTACTCCATTACTAGTTTTATAAATATTAAAATTATATCTTTTGTACATTTGCTTTTTTTCTTTTGTATAAAATTCTTTTGTTTTTTATTGTTCATAAGTTTATATATTTATATCTTTTGTTAATATATTTAAATGCCTAAATTAGACATTTGAATAGCAATTTCATTTACATCCATGTTTTCTTTATCTGTATATTCAAGCCATTTATCTTTATCCCATATTTCAACTCTTGTTGAAACACCTACTATAAAAACTTCTTTTGAAAGTCCTGCATAATCCCTTAAATTTTGTGGGATATTTATTCTTCCTTGTTTATCAGTTTCACATTCAGTAGCACCAGCAAAGAAAAAACGAATAAAATTACGAGCATTTGGATTTGTAAGTGGAAGAGATTTTAGTTTTGCTTCAAATGTTGCCCATTCTTCTTTTGAGTATGCAAACAAACAATTATCAAGTCCTTTTGTTACAATAAAAGAATGTCCCAAATCATCACGAAATTTTGCAGGAACGCTAACTCTTCCTTTATCATCAAGTTTGTTATTATACTCTCCAAGTAACATTTAAAAGCTCACCTCCATTTTTACCACTTTACCCCATTTTTTACCACTTAGCTATATTTTAGTATATAATTTAGGAAAAATCAATACTTTTTTAAAAAAAAATTAAAAAAATAAATATTAAAATATAGATGTTTAGATTTTTAAAAGAAGAAAAAATGAATAAATAACTTTAAATAATTGATATTACATAAATTCATCATTTCTGGTTTATATTTTTATTTAAACTTAATTGTAATTTTGATTACAGAAAAACATAGTGTGTAAATTTTTATTTTTTCAAAATTTACACACTATATATTATAATATCTTCTATGCACTTACTCCTGATGTATATTTCTCACTTATTTAATAACCTTGCTTTCATTTTACAAGGTTATTATATCATACATTTGTTGTGTATTTTTCATGCTATAAAAATTTTGGCATGGAAATTTCAATATTACTTTCCTATTATACAAAAAATATCACCAATGTAAATACTCTTTTTGAGTATCTATACATTGATGATACATTATATAACTTTTTTATCTCTTGATTAAATATTTTTAATAAAAATTAAAATTTATCACCTGTATAAGGTAACTTATCAATTGAATAATCCAAATATGTATCTATAGTTGTTGAATCATTAATATCAATATTTCCATCAGCATTTGTATCAAAGGCCTTTTTCTGTCTACTTGTTAAATTATTTATTAAAACTTCATTACCACCTTCCCCAAGCATATTTTTTAAATGATCTGAATCTTCTTTTGTTATCTGTCCATCACCATTGGTATCTCCAACTTGACCATAAGGAGATTGAATTCCTATACTACGTGCCCAGCTTTCTTCTTGTTCGTTATAATATTTTTGAAAATTTTCCTCCTGTGAGCCACTATCATCACCTATATATAATAGTTTTCCCTTTTTTATAAGAAGTTTATTTGCATATTCCTCTGTGATATCTGGTATATATTTTCTAAGTAATGCATAATCTCCTACATTTACATTTATATCCATATCTGACTTATTTGATTCACCAAAAATTATATCATTTACATTAGCATCTAGTTCATCCCTAAAAGAGCTTAAATCAGCTTTAAATTTTGCCTCATTAGCTTTTCCAATCGGATTATTATTGCTAAAAGAGACAACTATTACTGATACTAAAATTAGCATAACTATAATTGTTATAATAAGTACAATCAATGAAATTCCTCTTTTATTTTTTTTCATATACCTTCCTCCTTCATTTGTTTAATTAATTTTATAATAAAACAAAATTTTTTTCAATACTTATTTGTACATTTGCATTTTATTTCATATGTTTTTTTATTTTTTCTTAGTTTAGTAACTACATCTTTTAAAACATTATAAATTATCTTTACATCTTCACTAGTATTTTCTTCGCCAAGAGTAAAACGTATGGAACTAGTTGCAATAGTATCTTTTCTTCCTATAGCAGTTAAAACATGAGATGGAGCAAGAATACCAGCTGTGCATGCACTTCCTGAAGATGCACATATTCCATCCATATCTAACATTAAAACTAAAGATTCTGAATCAATACCATCTATACAAAAATTAACATTTGAACATAGTCTTTCTTTTCTATCACCATTTAAAATAACTCCTTCTATTCCATTTTCGATATCACTTATTAATTCATCTCTTATTTTTTTTACTTTATCACTATGTTCTGTAACATTTGAAGTTGCAATTTCAATTGCCTTTCCAAGTCCAACAATTCCAGGAACATTTTCTGTTCCTGCTCTTTTTGAACATTCTTGATGCCCACCATTTATAACTGGTTCAAATTTTACGAAACTACTTATATATGCAGCTCCCACTCCTTTTGGCCCATAAAACTTATGTGCAGATAAAGAAAGAGCGTCTATATTTATTTTTTTTACGTCTATATCAACATTTCCAACTGCTTGAACAGCATCAGTGTGAAATATAATACCTATATCTTTTGCAATTTTTCCTATTTCATGTATAGGTTCAATTGTTCCTATTTCATTATTTGCAAACATTACACTAATAAGAATGGTATCACTTCTTATATTTCTTTTCAATTCATCAAGATTTATAAATCCTTTATCATCTACATCTAAATATGTAACTTCAAAACCTTCTTCTTCAAGTTCCCTACACGTATTTAAAACTGCTAAATGTTCAATTTTAGTTGTAATAATATGTTTTCCCTTTGATTTATTAGCTCTTGCTATTCCTTTTATTATCATATTATCACTTTCGCTTCCACCAGCAGTAAAATATATTTCATTACTTTCTGCCCCTATAGCTTTTGCAACTTTTATTCTTGCTTTTTCAACTGCCTCTTTAGAAACTCTCCCAATAGAGTACGCTGAGGAAGGATTACCATAATTAAGTGTAAAATATGGTAACATTTCTTTTAATACTTCATCTTTAACATATGTCGTTGCACTATGATCAGCATATATTATTTTTCCCATAAAAAAACATCCTCTCTAAAATACATATTATATATTATGTATTTTTAAGAAGTATGTTATTAAGCTAAAACTATTTTTAAATGTTTATTTCAAGTCCATCATTTCCTACCATCAAATTTGGAATATTCAATTTGGTTATTTCACATTTAGCATCAAAATACATATGTGATGTTATTATTTTTTTATCAACATATTTTAATGATAATTGTATTATATTATCACATCCCATATGAGCATTATCATCACCTACTAATTTTGAAGTATCACAAAAAATGACATCACTATTTTTTATAATTTTTTCAACTCCATCGCACAGACAGCTATCTCCCGTAAAGCCAATTTTTTTATTATCATTATCTTCAATAACAAAACCATAAGCCTCTGCTGTGTGTTTTACTTTATAACTTCTAATTACATATCCATCGACTTTATCAAACTTATGGCTATTTTCTTTTACACCAATTATTTTTATATTTAATTTATCGCAAAACTCTTCATAACTTCTAAAATTTGATAGATTAAGTATGTCTTTTACTTTACTCCTTTCACTATCATTACAAACAATATATAACGGTTTTGATTTTTTTCCATCTCTTTTATTAAACAAGCTTAAAAGTACAAATGGTAAATCAAAAAAATGATCAGCATGAAAATGAGTAATTAAAATACACTCAAGCTTTGAAATATCTATTTCTTGCCTTAATATTCCCTTTAAAGTTCCATTTGGAATGTCTATTAATATTTTATTATCTATCAAATAACAAGCACTGTTATCTTTACTAAATATAGCACCTGCCCCTATCATTTTTACATTCATGTAATCACCTATAATTATTTTACTATAAAGCATATTTTTTGTAAAGAAAAAACCTAGAAGAAAATTACATCTTCCAGGTTTTGAATTACAGCATCACTTTACTTAACTTTGGTGACATAGGTACTATTTTTATCTTCTTATCTATATACTCTGATACAAAACTATATTGATGAGTCGATAAAATCATAAATCTCTTTTTGTCTCTATTACAATACTCTTTTACAAATTTAATCACATTTCGGGCATTTTCCTCATCAAGTGAGCCTATTGGTTCATCAATACACACCAAGTCTGTATCCTCTAAATTGTACAAAGATCTTGCAAGCAAAGCACGCTGCATCATACCATTTGATAATTCTTTAGCAGAAACTTTTTTTAGAGAATCAACAGTGAATTTTTCAAAAAGTCCTACACCTCTAAGTATTTCAATCAATCTTTCGGAATTCCTATCAGCCTGATAGTCACCTAACGTAATTTCACTTAAAAGGTCCTGTGAGCCCAAACTAGAAGTATCATTAAAATATTTTATACTCTTAAGTTTCCATGTTGTCTCAGGAAGCCTATTTTCTCCTGAAATAATTTTAATTAGTGTACTTTTTCCTGTTCCACTTTTTCCTTCAAGAAGCGTCATTTCACCCCTTTTAAGTGTAAATTTATTATCAAGAATTAATCTAAAGCCTGTCACTGAATACTCGTAGTTAAACTTAGGAATTTCAAGTATATCTTTTGAATATTTTTTTCCTTTAATTTTCTCTTCTTCAAAAAATACGTTCATAATATTAAAAAAAGTTTCCTCATACTTCATTTTGTACTCCCTTTTTTCACTTATTATGTGCCAAATTTGAGTTACTTCACTATTTATTGCAATAAGTACCGAAGAAAAGGCTGCACCTAATGCAATAGCAAGAGTAAGTGTACTAGAAGAAATACTCTTATTAGATATAATCATAGAAAAAACTACAGCTATAATTGAAACCGAAATCAATAAAGATTTTAATACCAATCCAACATTTTTCCTTCTTCTTTCTTTCATAGTAAGATCCATATATTCTGAATTTACATATATTGCCTCCTTGGAAAGAAATTCAATGTGTTTATCAGATATAGGTTCTATCTCCTCAATATCACGTGTAACATTGCTTAATCTTTCTTGTACTTTACCGGCCTTCTTCCAGTATCTTGCACAAAGTTTAGATGAAATGATGGAAACTATAACACAAAGTATAGTTGATATAGCAAGAACTATGAAGAATAAAAATGGATTATTAAATTGAACTAATGCTACCTTAATAAGTAAAATTAAAGAAATGATAAATACTACTATTCCTGAGAAGAATTCTAAAGAATTGGAAAGATTCTCTACCCTCTTAAGAGTATAACTTGTTACTGTATCATTAATTACTCTATTTGATACATGATGTCTTCTTCCTTTTTCATCAACAGTTTCTACCTTTCCTCTAGTTTTACTTAGTATAATAGTCACTTTTCCTGAAAGAAAGTTCTTAACTTTAGGTTCAAGCATAGCATCATTTTCACTAAGTTTTACGGCGATAAATCTTGCTAAAGGATCTTTAAGAAAAAATATAGCTAAAAAAAGTAAAGAAAGTACTAAGTTTTCCATAAAATACAAAGATGCAAGCATTAGCATAAATGAACCTATTTGAGAAGCCAACTTTTCAAGTACACTTAGAAAGGTATTACTAGCAAGTCCAAATTTTAATTTCCTTGAGAGTTTAAAGAATTCATTAGATTTTTCTGCTACATTAATTAAATTTTTTTTATTCAAAAAAAATTCCCCCTTTTAAAATATTTTTTTAAAATATAGCACCTTATCACTTTTAATTATATCATATTTTAAGGCGATTGTAAACCTTATAGGATACATAATTTATAGCTTAGGTTGACTTTAAATAATATATTGTATATAATGTATAAAATTGGAGGAAAGAATATGATTAATATAAAATTAAAAAAAATTAACGAAAAAGCTAATACACCTACACGTTCATCTAATCAAGCTGCAGGATATGATCTTTATGCATGTCTTGATAAAGAAAAAATAGAAATAGAACCTCACCAATCTATTAAAATAAATACAGGTTTGGCACTAGAGATTCCAGATGGATATTTTGGTGGAATATTTGCAAGAAGTGGTCTTGCTACGAAAGAAAACTTAAGGCCCTCAAACTGTGTTGGTGTAATTGATTCTGACTATAGAGGTGAAATACTAGTATCCATTTTTAACGATTCTACTGAAAAAAGAATAATATCAAATAATCAAAGAGTTGCACAGCTTGTTATAATTCCTTATTTAGAAGTTTCATTTAATGAAGTAGATAATTTAAGTGATACTGTAAGAAGTAACAAAGGTTTTGGTTCAACAGGAAAATAATTTATTATTAATGTAATTTATACTATTCTTTTATTTTTTTAAAGGCAAAGGATTTGGCGTGATATGCCAAATCCTTTTTGTATTTTACATATTTTTATAACACTTCATACAAATTCCTTCATCAGAAAATTCATTTGCATATGTCCAACATCTAGGACATTTTACACCAGTTGCTTTTTCAACAACTACTTTCTTTTCATCTGATTTTTCTACTTCAAGTTCAGATACAATTGCAACTAATGCAATTTCTTTTTGGTTATTCTTTACAAAATCATATTCTTCACCATTTGTATAAATAGTGATTTTAGCATCAAGTGCACTACCTATTTTTTTATCAGCACGTGCAGCCTCAACATCCTTTGCAAAACTTTCTTTTATTTCAAATATTCTATTCCATTTTGCAATTAACTCATCATCTATATACATATCACTTTCTGTTGGGAATTCTTCAAGTAAAATACTTTCTTTCTTTTCATCTCTTGTATTCATAAAGCTATAAATTTCCTCAGATGTAAATACAAGTATTGGAGAAATCAAACGTGTAAGTGTATACAAGATATCATACATTGAAGATTGTGAGCTTCTTCTCTTTTCATGATCAATTCTAAATGTATATAATCTATCTTTTATAACATCCAAATATTTACTTGAAAGTTCTGTTGTACAAAATCTATGTATTTCACTATATACTAAGTGATACTCATATGTACTATATGCCTCATTTATGTACTCAACTAGTTTATTTAATTTGTACATAATATATCTATCTAGTTCATCTCTATCTTTGTACTCAACATAATCTGTTTTTGGATCGAAATCATTAGTATTACCAATTAAAAATCTTACGGTATTTCTTATTTTTTTGTATACTTCAGATATTTGTTTTAGAATATCTTTAGATAAACGCATTTCACTATGATAGTCTGAAGATGTTGCCCATAATCTTAAAATATCTGCACCATATTCGTTTACTATATCAAGTGGAGCAATTCCATTTCCTAAAGATTTTGACATTTTTCTTCCTTCACCATCTACTACCATACCATGAGTTACTACCTCTTTATATGGAGCCTCTCCCTTTGTAGCAACAGATGTTAATAATGAAGATTGGAACCATCCTCTGTACTGATCATTTCCCTCTAAATACATATCAGCTTTTCCTTCAGGAAGTCCGTAATTTTCATTTAATACTCCTACATGTGAAGAGCCTGAGTCAAACCATACATCCATAATATCTTTTTCTTTTACTAAAGTATCACATCCACACTTACATACATGTTTTTTACCTAATATTTCTTCAGGAGTTTTTTCAAACCATGAACCTGAGCCTTCTTTTTCAAACATTTCTTTTACTTTAGAAATTGTTTCATCATTAATGTACTCCATGCCACACTTTTCACAATAAAATATTGGAATTGGTACACCCCATGTACGTTGTCTTGAAATACACCAATCACTTCTATCCTTAATCATATTAGTCATTCTCTCAACACCCCAATCAGGATACCATTTTACATTGTGTATTTCATCTAATGCTTTTTGCCTAAATCCATCAATTGATGCAAACCATTGCGTTGTAGCTCTGTATATAACTGGCTTTTTACATCTCCAACAATGTGGATATTGGTGAGTTAGTTCTTTTGCTGCAAATAAATCATTAGTTTCTTCTAGATATTTAATAATCTCTTTATTTGCCTTAGCATAGAACATACCTTCAAATTTTCCTGCTTCTTTTGTCATATGACCATGTTTATCAACAGGTACAATTATTTCAATATCTTTGTATCTTTTACAACACAAATAATCCTCATGACCATGACCTGGTGCTGTATGTACACAACCTGTACCAGCATCTAAAGTTACAAGTAAGTCTTTATCAGATCCTAGTATTACCCTTGAAGTTTTATTTTCTATTACTGGGTTTATACATATTATATTTTCAAGATCTTTTCCCTTAAATGTAGCAAGTACTTTGTATTCTTCTATATTTCCTATTTGCATTACTTCTTCTAGTAATTCTTTAGCTAAAACATAGTTTTCTATTTTACCTTCTTTTTTTCCTTCTACTAAAACATATTCAAACTCTGGATTTAAAGTTATAGCTTGGTTTCCAGGTAAAGTCCAAGGTGTTGTTGTCCATATTACTACATATGTACTATCTAAAGATACATAGCTTTTAAATAAATCTTTATCATCTTGTACCTTAAATTTTACATATATTGATGTTGAAGTATCATCTTTATACTCAATTTCAGCTTCAGCAAGAGCTGTTTCACAATCACTACACCAATATACTGGCTTTAGATCCCTGTAAATATATCCCTTTTTGTACATATCTCCAAATACACCTATTTGCTTTGCTTCAAAGTCTTTGTTAAGTGTAAGATATCTCTTTGATTTATCTCTATAATCTCCAAGTCCACCTAATCTTTCAAATTGTTTTGCTGTTCTTTCAACTGCATCTAAAGCATATTCTTTACAAATTTCTCTAAATTTAGTTATACCAACATCATCTTTAGTTATTTTTTTATCTTGTTGGACTTTCTTTTCTATTGGTAGACCATGTGTATCCCAACCTGGTACATAAGGAGCATAATATCCATTCATTGTTTTATAACGAATTATTATATCCTTTAAAATTTTATCTAAAGCATGGCCTGCATGAATATCCCCATTAGCATATGGAGGCCCATCATGTAACACAAATCTTTTACCAGTATTTTTATTTTTCTCTAGTGCTAAATAATATATTTTTTTATTAATAAAGTTATCAAGGATTGCTGGTTCTTTCTTTGTTAGATTTCCTCTCATTTCAAATTCAGTTTTAGGCAAATTTAAAGTTTTTGAATAGTCCTTTTTTTCTTCCATTTTTATATCCTCCTTAAAATTAAAAAAATATATAAAAAACGCACATACCTGTATACAAAGGTTACGTGCGAAACTATCTATACCTTATATATACAACATACCAACATATGTGTCCTTTATTACGTAAGGAATACGGCGACGCTTACTATTATTTCAGCTAGCAACTCAGAGATGATTTTCACTATAAGTTAATTTAACTAGGCTCTCACCCTCCCTAGTTCGCTTTGTATTTGGCTTATAATTACTCGTTCTCGTCATAGTTTTTATATATTTTTTATTTCATAGCACTATTATATCACAAAGATTATATTTTAACAATAGAAAGTAAATTTTTATACAAATATTTCGAAAAATCTTTAAATATATTTTTAATATATTACCTGATAAAATCCTTTTTTTAAACATTTACACAAAATGAGAATAAATAACATTCTATTACCTTCAACTTTATTTCTAACTAGAAAATATACTTCTTAGCATATTATCAAAAATTATAGCTAGGTACCCCATTGGCAAAGAAAAAATATATGTGAAAAATGGAAATAAGTAAATAATATGTTTGTATTCATTATCTATTTTTTTATTAAAACCAACATATAATGCAACACAAGAGACGAAAATAAAATGCCAAAACCCTGCAAGAAAATAAGGGAAAAATAAAGAAAAAAAATTATATCCATTCTCTATACATTCCTGTGCATTCTTTTCAAAATTACACTGTCCAATAAAAAATTCAAATAAAAATAGTGATATAAAATATAAAAATATTATACAAATTTTATTTTTTTTGACATTATATCTTCCCTATCTAATGCACTTACTCCTGATGTATATTTCTCACTTATTTAATTACCTCGCTTTCATTTTACAAGATGATCATATCACACGTTTGTTCTATAGTAAACATTTGTTATGTATTTTTATATACTTTTCATCGCATTTTTCAACAAGAATTATATGATATGTTAATTTATATATATTTTTAAAAAGTGCTATAAAAATTTTGGCATGGTAATTTCAATATGACTTTGCTATTTATAAAAAAATTAAACTTTCTTGACTTTAAAACAAACGTTTGATATAATTACTATCAATCAAAATATGGAACTAGGAGGTATTTGTAAATGGATAAATTAGGAAACAATAAAAATTACAGTAATAAGACTTTTGAAGATATCAGACATATTGATAAAAATGGCAATGAATATTGGAGTGCTAGAGAACTACAAACAGTTTTAGATTATAAAGAATGGAGAAAATTTGAAGGTGTAGTTCAAAAAGCAATAAAAGCATGTAAAAATAGTGATATTAATTCTTTAGACCATTTTGGCAATGCCGACAAAATGGTTGAAATAGGTTCCGGAGCAAAAAGAATTAAAAAAGATTATAAATTAACTCGTTATGCTTGCTATCTAATAGCACAAAATGGAGATCCAAGAAAAGAAGTAATTGCTCTTGCTCAAACATATTTTGCAATACAAACTAGAAAACAAGAAATTAGTGAAAAAGAGTATAGCTTATTAACAGAAGACGAAAAGAGATTTTATCAAAGAAATTTAACAAGAAAAGGTAATTACTCTTTAAATCAAACAGCAAAAAAAGCAGGAGTAAAAAATTTTGATAAATTCCATAATTCTGGATATAAGGGATTATACAATGGTGAAACTGCTGATGATATTGCAAAAAGAAAGTGCTTAAGATATAGAGAAGATATTTTAGACAATATGGGAAGTGAAGAACTTGCGGCTAATTTATTTCGTATTACGCAAACTGAATCAAAGTTAAAAAGAGATAATATTTCTACAGAAAAAGAGGCAAATACGACTCATTATAATATTGGAAAAAATATTAGAGATGTAATTGCAAAAAATGGTGGAACTATGCCAGAAGATTTACCAACACCTAAAAAAAGTTTAAAACAATTAGAAAAAGAAAATAATTTAGTAAAAAAATACATAAAAGAATAAATATAAGGCAACTATTTACTCTGATATCTCCTAATATAAATTGTACATACTGACATTTAAATACAGCTAACCAATAAAATTAATACGTTCCAAAAAATGTACTTTTTTACACTTTTTGGAACCAATAAATGTATTTTTCTACATTTTTTAGAATATATTGATTTTTTTACAACTTTTTTTAAGAAGTTCTATTTGATATGTATCATCTAAAATAGCCTCTTTACTTGCTTTTATAACTTCATCATACTCAATTTTTGAAAAGTCAATTTCATAACCACACTCAAGCATAAGTTCACGAATAAATTCACGTATAGCTCTTCCATTTCCCTCTCTAAAAGGATGTATTACATTAAGTTCTGTCATAAGATACGAAATCATTTTTATAAACTTATCAAAATTCATTTTTTTAAACTCTTCTAAATTTATTTTACTCATTACACTTTTTAGATTTTCTTCTATATATTCATACTGTGAAAAAACAAAGTTTTCTTTAATAATATTTTCAAGTCTATACATACCTGCAAAATCGTAAACATCACAAAAAAGATAGCTATGAATGAATTTAAGTCTTTTTTCATCAAATACTTTAGGAAATTCCACCTCATTAATAGTTGCAAGTTTAAAAGCAACCATTTTTCGTTCATACTTTTCCAATTTCTTCCCATCTTTAATATCTAGTTTGTTTACAAGTACATCCGTACCTTTGTATGTATACCTTGAATTTATAACATCATACATATACTTCCCTCTTTACATATTTTTAAATTCATTTTTTATAATTTCTATTCCCTCTTGTTCAGTTATTTTATTGTCTAAAAAACTATTTATTAAATCTATATCACTTTTATCTAAATTCATTCCTTCAAAACTCATACTTGCTTTTATATTATTAATTATTTTTTCATTTTCATTTAATACATTATCCAATTTTATCACCTTACTATATTACAATAAGTGGTATAGTTGTTTCTTTTTTAGTAAGTCCAGAGTGATTCCCTTTTGTATTTAAACAATCTTCTATGTTTATTTTATCGCATACCATAAATTTATCATTTACAACTATTCCTATATATTCCCCTAAATTTTCTTTAGCCTTCTTACTTAATTTAGTATTTCCAAATATTTTATACTTTTCTATCTCTGATTTTTTTAATAAAATTACATCTTTATTAAATTCACTTAAAAATTTTTCTTCAAATTCTTCTTTTGCTTCATCCTTTACAAAAAAGCTTATCATTCTTGTATCTATACTTGGAAGTGCATAAAAATATTTAGTGTAATCCGTATTTTGATTTAAGTACATCATACTTACCATATCAACTTGTCCATGATCAGCTATCACAATTACTTTTACATCATCATTATCGTTCTTTATAAATTTTATACTCTCTTCAACTTCAGATATAATATTTTTAACCTCTTGACTATTTACTCCATACATATGAGAGGCAGCGTCAAGTCCATCAGTATATAAATAGCTAAAAGACGTATCTGAATTTTTTAGTTTTTTAGACATGTTCATAAAACCTTCTCTAATAGAATAAAAGCCATGAGTATTTGCTTTACTGCCTGAGAACATTCTAGAATAACTAGATGATATTAATTCCCTAGGCATTGAAATATTAACAGTAGTATTTAATTTTTCAAATATACTTTCAAATTCAAATACTTCTTTTATATTAATTCCTTTATCTTCAACTTTCTTCCCTGTTTTTCTTTCAACCATAGGAAGTGGGCAATAATTTAAGTTTTGGCTTCTTAAATACTGCCACCATCCAAAGATTCCATGTTCTGATGGATACTTTGCACTACATACACTTGTAAGTACACATGCTGTTGAAGTTGGATTTACTGTTCTAATACCTGTCCTTAAATTTTTCTTTAATATTGAATTATCGCTTAATTCATTTACCTTATAATACCCAAGACCATCTACAAGAACGAGTAATACTTTTTTGCTATCTCCTATATATTCTTCTAATCTTTGATACTTTTCTTTCTTTATTTCTTGTTTTACTCCAAACTTGCTTGATAAATATTTTATTAAATCTACTATATCTATATCATTATAACTAGTATCTGAAAGGTAATTATTTAATTTTTCTATATTTTCTTTTAAATTTTGCATAATTGCTCCTTTTTACTTAATACAAAATGTTTATTACTGTTATCTACTAACACAAATATTTTATATATTTTTAATATATATGTCAATACGAAAAAATAAAGTTTCACGTTTTTGATACATATAAATAAAAAATGAGATGATTTTTCTATTCATCCCATTTCATATTTACTTAATGCTTAAATTTGCACTGTTAAATCTACTAATAACCCTATCTTTTCCAAGTATTTTCATTATTTCATATATATCTGGTGTATTATGCCTATTTGTAACAGAAGTCCTTATTATGTCTGAAAAATCTGCTATATTTCCAACAAAATTATCTGGATTTTCTTTATACTCTTTCATGTTAGTACAAAATCCAAGATTGTTTGCAAGTTCTTTCATTCTGCTAAACCAAGTATCTTTATCATCATTTTCGTTATATACACTAGAATATTTCTCTATTACATCTAAAATAACTTCTTTAGTCAATTTATCTGTAATTCTAAAGTCATATCCTTCTTTTATATCTTCTTTAAAATACTCATCAAAGAAATAAAAGAAAGTAGGTATAATGTCTTCCCATTTATATATATCTTTACGTATTTTTTTTGCTCCATCTCTTTCTAAAGCAAAGATTTTTTTGCAATAAGCCTCATCTTTTGAAATTAGGTTATATACTTCTTCGTTATATTTTTTTGCCCAATCAAGGACAGCTTTTAATACTTCATCGCTATTCATTCTTGATATTACTTCTTTTGATACATCATTTAATTTTACATTATCAAACAATGCACCTGATGTATTTATCTTTTTTAACTTAAGTTCAAATAAATCATTACTTTCATTTTTATGAGCTCTTTTCCAGTTTTCAAAGTCTGAATTAATTAGAGTTAAAAGATATTCATTTACTGATTCTACTGGATATCCTGCTTTTAAGAAATATGATACAGCAGCTTCACTATCTTTTCTTTTACTAAGCTTTCTTTTAGATGTTCCATCTAATTTCATTATACTTGGAATATGTACAAACACTGGTGCCTTAAATCCCATAGCATAGAATAACTCTAAATGAATAGGAACTGAAGATACCCATTCTTCTCCCCTTATAACATGTGTTGTTCTCATAAAATGATCATCACAAACATGTGCAAAATGATAAGTTGGAAGTCCATCTGATTTTATGATTACTATATCTTGATCATTCTGTGCAATATCAATTTTTCCCTTTATACCATCTTTAAAACTTACTTTTTTTAAGTGAGATCCATTTGATCTAAATCTTAAAATATATTTTTCTCCAGCTTCAATCCTTGATATATATTCATCAACTGATATATTTCTACATTTTGCATATACTGAGTAATACCCAGGTATAATTTTATGTTCTTCTTGATAATCATGTGTTTTTTGTAGCATTTCTGGTGTACAAAAACATGGATATGCAAGTCCTTTTAAAAGTAAATGTTTTGCACAAATTCTATATATTTTTTCTCTCTTACTTTGAGTATATGGACCATAATTACCAATTTCTTTTCCTTCTTCAATAACTCCCTCATCTGGTGAAATATTAAATTCTCTCATTTGAGTAGTTAAGTCTTTTACACTATCTTTTACTTCTCTTTTTCTATCAGTATCTTCTATTCTAAGAAAAAATACTCCGCCTGTTTGGTTTGCAAGTTTTTTATTTATAAGCGAAGTAAATAAAGCCCCAGTATGTAAAAATCCTGTAGGAGAAGGAGCAAAACGTGTTACACATGCTCCTTCTTTTAAATTTCTTTCAGGATATCTTTTTTCTAAATCTTCTACAGTTTCTGTTACATCTGGAAATATTAAATTTGCAAGTTTCTCATATTTTTCTTTTAAATTTTCATCCATTTTCAATCACCTTAAATATTAATTTCTATTTTTATCTAAATCTACATCCATTAATATTGGAAGTATCATCGGTTGACGTTTTGTTTTAGAATATACAAAACGCATTAAGTTATCTCTTAGATTTGATTTTATATTAGACCATTCACGAATATTTTCTTTATCGCATCTATCAAGTTCATCTTTTGCAACTTCTTTTATTTCTTCCATTAAGTCTTCACTTTCTCTTACATAAACAAACCCACGAGTTACTATATCTGGTCCTGAAATTACTTTTGCTGTTTTTCTATCTAGTGTTACAACAACAATTATAACACCATTTTCAGATAATAACTGTCTATCTCTAATTACAATATTTCCAACATCACCAACACCAAGTCCATCTACAAGTATCATACCAGAAGGTACTTGAGTTGTAATTTTAGCATCATGTTTTCCAATTTCAAGAGTTCTACCATTTTCCATTATAAATATATTTTCTTTTGGTGTACCTGTTTCGACTGCAAGTTCACCATGCATTTTTAAAAATCTATACTCACCATGAACTGGCATAAAATATTTTGGTTTTACTAATGATAACATTAATTTTAATTCTTCTTTGCAAGCATGACCTGATACGTGTACATCGGCAAGTTGATTGTATATAACTTCAGCACCTAATTTTTCTAGTTCATCAATTACTTTATCAATTGATTTTTCGTTACCAGGTATAGCAGATGATGAGAAAATTACTAAATCATCTGGTGTTATTTGAACCTTTTTGTGCTCACCTGCTGACATACGGCTAAGTGCAGACATTGGTTCACCTTGTGTTCCAGTTGTAATTATTAATAATTCTTCAGGATTATAGTTATTTATTTTATCTATATCAATAATAGTTCCTTCTGGTACTTCTAAATATCCTAGTTCTTGTGAAACTGCAAGAACATTTACCATACTACGACCAACAACTGATACTTTTCTGTTACATTTTACAGCAGCATTCATTATTTGTTGCATTCTGTGTATATTTGATGCAAATGTTGCGACTATTATTCTTTTTTTACAGTTTGTAAATATTTTATCAAACTCATGTCCTACTATACTTTCTGACATAGTATATCCGTCTCTTTGAGCATTTGTACTATCAGACATTAGAAGCGTTACACCTTCTTCACCAAGTTCTGCAAGTCTTGCAAAATCCATTGGTTTTCCATCTATTGGTGTATAATCTACCTTGAAATCTCCTGTATGCACTACTGTTCCAACAGGTGTCTTTATTGCAAGTCCTGCTGCATCTGCAATTGAGTGTGTCATTCTTATAAACTCTACCTTAAAGTGTTTTAAAGCTATAACGTCACGTGGTTTTACACATTTTAGCTTTGTACTTTTTTCTAAGTGATGTTCTATCAATTTTGCTTTAATTAGACCTAATGTTAATTTTGTTCCATAAATTGGTACATTTATTTTCTTTAAGAAATATGGTATTGCACCTATATGATCCTCATGCCCATGAGTTATAAATAAAGCTTTTACTTTATCTTTATTTCTTTCTAAGTATGTTATATCTTGAATTACTAAATCAACACCTAACATGTCATCCTCTGGAAATGCAAGTCCGCAGTCTACAACTATTATTTCATCTTTATATTCAAAAACAGTCATATTTTTACCAATTTCATTCATACCACCTAGTGGAATTACTTTAAGTTTAGCATCTGCAAATACAGTAGGTTTAGATGATCTAGATACAACAGGCCTTGTATCCATATTTAAGAATTCAACATTTGGCCCTTTTTTTAATAATTTCTTCTTCGTATCCTTTACTAACTCCTTATTATTTAATACATCATTTTTATCTTTTCTATTTGTTCTTGTTGTTTTATTACCTCTAGAATTTGAATTATTTCTTTTTGTTAAAGGCGCAGTTTGCCCCTTTCTTTTGTAATCCTTTTTTTCTTCCATTAAATTATTATTCCTCCTTTAATATTTACTTTTCAATTTACTTTAACCACGATCAATATATATTATAGTATTACTACTATTATATTCTAAAATATAATTTTAACACGAACTCAATATACATAGCTTATATTATACACCGAAAGCAAAAAAAAGTCAAATTAGAAAGTTGTCTAATTTTGACTTAAAAAATACCATTATTTTTCTATATACTTTTTATAGCATTTTCTGCATACTGCTTTATACATTTCATTTCCACCAACAACTATTTTGTCACCATCAATTATTGCTTTTCCATCTTTATATCTCATATTTATAGTTGCTTTTCTGCCACATTCACATATTGTTTTTATTTCTTCAATCTTATCTGCTATTGCCATTAATTCCTCTGAGCCTTCAAATAATTCGCATTTAAAATCAGATCTAAGTCCATAACATATAACTGGAATTTCTAAAAAGTCTACTACATCTGATAATTCATTTACATGTTTTTTAGTTAAAAAATTACATTCATCTACTAGAATACAATTTGGCTTTTCTAATAAAGATGATACATATTCATAAATATTAGTATCTTCATTTATTATATATGCCTCTCTTGAAATCCCAATTCTAGTTGTAACCTTTCCTACTCCATATCTGTTATCTATACTTGGGACCATAAGTAAACATTTTTGGTTTCTTTCCTCATAATTATATGCAACTTTTAACAAATCTATTGATTTACCAGATCCCATTGTTCCATATCTAAAATATAACTTTGCCATACATACACCTCTTTATTAATAATTTTTTATCTATAATATTTTAAGAAAAAGTCCTTTAAATTTTTATATTCTTTTACTGAATGTCCACTCCAAGCCTGTGTTAAAATATTTGTTAATATTGCAAAATCTTTTGCCTCGCTTATTCCTTTTTCTTTTAGTTCATCCGTAAATTCTTTTCTTATATCTATTGTTTTTAACCTTTGATTTATCCATTCTTCTGAATATCCTTTTTTTCTGTATATATCTAATGCTCTATTTATTGCTATTTCTGGATCATATGCTTCATCTATTCGTTCTTTTCCTACTTGAGCTAACCATAGTTTAAATGGTTCTGCTTTTCTAGATGGTATTGATTGTATTAAACGCAAAACTTGCTCCGTATTCATTACATCAGTATTATAATATTTTCCATCAGATGATTGCATTTTCAGTTGGTAACAATTTGTTACCAACTCACTTCCTTCCTTATTTAATCTCATTTTTAATGTTTTCCAATATTTTCTACCTGCCTGATAATCATTATCAGTTAATGCTGATACTATATCAACAACCGAAAAATACCATTTTTCTTTTTCTCATCCCATTTTGCTCTAATTTTTTTATCTTCAAATAATTTTAATTCATTATTTTGCTCCATTATCACCTCTTTTTCTCAAATATCTACTATTTCTATACATTTTGATTTCAAATTTATTTTCTACATTTATACCATATTTTTTAGTCTTTTTCAATACTTTTACGAAGCTTCGTTCTTTTTTATTTATCTTTAACTTCTATTATTATTTTACATGATTTTTAGAAAAAAATAAAGTCCTAAAAATTCACTTTTAAGACTTTATTTTCCATTTAATCAAATTTGTAAGAGAAAAGAAGAAGACAGTTTCAACTGCCTTCTCATTGCTTTAGCACTTATTTATTAACTATAGCAAAATTTAAATTATATATATTATTAGTTATAACTTATGCTTTTGTTCCACACTCTGGACAAAATTTTGAATCTGGATCAAGCTTATTTCCACAATTTGTACAGAATTTAGCTTCTACTTTTTTCTCACCACATTCTGCACAAAATTTACCTGTATTTTCAGTTCCACATTTAGAACATTTCCAAGAGTTATTTTGTGGTTTTTCCTCTACCACCTCAGGTGTTGCTGGAGCTTCAACTGGGACTTCTGGCTTTACAGGTGTTTGAGCTTTTGTAGCAGCATCTTGTTGTGGTGTCATTGGAGCTGCACCATTTCCATTTGCAACGCCACCAAAAGCATTACCACTTGCCATATTCATCATACCTATTCCCATAAATCCATTTGCAGCACCATTTGAATTACTAGCTGCATTTTGAACAGCATTTGCATATGCACCAGTCATTACACCTTGTTGTTGATATGCATCTCCACCAATTTCATAATTATCAATTTTTTCTTTAGATTTATCATCTAGAGTTAAACTTTCAACAATAAATGAAACAAGTGAAATACCTCTTTTTCTAATTGGTTCATCAAATACATTTTCATCCATTATTTTCTTTATTTCATCAGTTTTATTTGGAAGTTCAAGTACCTCTATTTTGTATTTATCACTTCCTAAGCTGTTCATTACATTAGAGAAAGCCCCTATAACTTCAGATCTCATTTGTTCTACTAAATCAGCTTTTCTGTATACATCAGATGTTCCAGCTATTTGTGACATAAATAAAAATGGATCTGAAATTCTAAATGTATATTTACCAAAACATTTTACTTCAACACTCATTGCAAGATATGAATTTGTTCTTGCGTTCATTATTGGATGACCCCAATCTTTGTATGGTACTGGAGCTGGTGTTCCAAATTTGTTATCTAATATTTCTTTTATATTGAAGAAAAATACAGCTTGTTGTTTAGCTGTTGCACCATTATATGTAAATCTTTGCCACATCTCTTTAAACATTCCACCAAATTGTCCTGCAAATAGTGATGGTGTTGATGAATCACTAAATGTATATACACCTTCTTCTGCAGATGCATCTACTATTCTACCATTATCATATATAATAGCACATTGTCCTGGTCCTACAATGACAGTACTTCCATTTGAAATAACTCCATTTGGTGTAGTCTTTTTTACCATTAATACATCATTTGGCATATCCTCACATCTTATTGCCTCTTTCCATTGATCATGTAAAGTAGAGCCAACTGCTCCTACTGCTGCTTTTATTAATCCCATTTTAATTCCTCCTTAAATTAATTAAGGACTAAGCTAAATAACTTAGCCCTTATTTTTTTATTTATTATTTATTATTTTATTCCTTCAAGTCCTGAAAGTACCCAATCATGTTCACCTGTTGTTATAACACTTCCGCAATATTCACATTGTCCTGCTGATGTTATTTCAGTTGGTGCTCCACAATTTGGACAGTTAGTTGTTGATTTGTTACTTGTTCCAGCATGAGTTTTTACTCCATTTTTTCTTATAAATGTAAGTTTATATCTCATATGCCAATCAGTATTTTTATTTCCTTCAACAACTTCCTTAGTTGTTGCATCTATAATATAGTCTTTCATAACAGCCTTTAAGTATACTTCAATAATTTCTTTATCTCCATCTACTTTATGACTCATTAATTCAGCTGATTCTACTGCAACTCTTTCTATCATGTTTATCCTGTTGTTATTAATATATTCTTGTAATTGTGCATTATGTTGTTCAAATAATTCATTTGATTCGAATGGTCTAATAATTTTCCAATCTCTTGCTGTCCATGCTGCTTGTAGTTTAACAAAGACATCTTTTGTCCAAGATAAGAATTTTTCCTCTGAAAATTCTGGATCAGTCTGTCTAATTTCATCTGCAATACCCTTCGTATTTGTTTTTATTGAATCTGTTGAACCATTTACTAAATTATTTAATGCATCAGTATATTTATTGTTTGTTTTACCATTAGCTCTAGAAGTTACAAATATTACTACTCCCACAATAATGATTCCTACTATTAGTCCCCATATTGAACCTCCTCCTTCACTACTGGAACTTGAGTAATCACTTCCTGAGTGCGAAGATCCTGAATAGCTAGAAGACCTACTAGAATGTGAACTACTAGAATGTGAACTACTAGATGATGATCCACTATCGTATCTATTTATATTTCCAACATCTGCAAATATACATGTGGATACAGAAATAACAGTAACAAGAACAAATACTGCTATAATCTTTAAAAAACTTTTCTTTTTCATTTTTACCCCCTATACAAAAACTATGACAAAATGTAACAATAATTTTATCTATTATAGTATATTATATTTTATTCTTTGTGTCAATTGATATGTATTTTTTTATTATTTTTTATACCCTACTTGTATATAAAAATATTTCCAAGCAAATAAATTACTTGGGAATATTTTTTATTGTTATTTTAAATTAAAGAATGCATTTTTTCCTGCATATTCAGCTACAGATCCTAATTCTTCTTCAATTCTTAATAATTGGTTATATTTACATACTCTATCAGTTCTTGAAGGAGCACCAGTTTTAATTTGTCCTGCATTCATAGCAACAACTAAATCTGCAATTGTTGTATCTTCAGTTTCACCTGATCTGTGAGATACTACTGCTGTCATTCCAGCTCTATTTGCCATAGATATAGCGTCTATTGTTTCAGTTACTGTTCCTATTTGGTTAAGTTTTATAAGGATTGAATTTGAAACTTTCATATCAATACCTTTTTGTAATCTTTTTGTATTTGTAACAAATAGATCATCACCTACTAATTGTATTTTATTTCCAAGTTTTTCTGTAAGTAATTTCCATCCTTCCCAATCTTCTTCAGCAAGTCCATCTTCTAATGATATAATTGGATATTTAGATGCTAAATCTTCCCAGAAAGCAACCATTTCTTCACAAGTGTACATTTTGTCTGATTTCCAGAAATAGTATTTTCCTTCTTCACCTTTTTTCTTAGCTTCATCATACATCTCAGTTGCAGCAGCATCAATTGCAATTTTAAAGTCTTCTCCTGGTTTATATCCTGCTTTTTCAATTGCTTCAACAATTACTTGTAGAGCTTCTTCATCTTTAGATAGGTTTGGAGCAAATCCACCTTCATCACCAACTGAAGTTGCAAGTCCTTTTGCTTTTAATACTGATTTTAAATTATGGAATACTTCAGCACACCATCTAAGAGCTTCTTTAAAGCTATCAGCTCCTACTGGCATTATCATAAATTCTTGGATATTAACACTATTATCTGCGTGTTTACCACCATTTAATATGTTCATCATTGGAACAGGTAAAACTTTAGCATTTACACCACCAAAATAGTTGTATAAACTTACCCCTAAAGCTTCAGCAGCTGCTCTTGCTACAGCAAGTGATACACCAAGTATAGCATTTGCACCAAGTTTTCCTTTATTTTCAGTACCATCAAGTTCAATCATTGCTTTATCTATTTCAACTTGATCTAAAGCATTCATTCCTTCTATTTCAGGAGCAATAATATCATTTACATTATCTACTGCTTTTGTTGTACCTTTTCCAAGATATCTTGATTTATCTCCATCTCTTAATTCTACTGCTTCAAAAGCACCAGTAGATGCACCAGATGGAACTGCAGCACGTCCTACAAATCCTCCTTCTACAATAGCCTCAACTTCTACAGTTGGATTTCCTCTTGAATCTAATATTTCTCTTGCATAAATAGATTCTATTTCTAAGTATTGTTTCATAAAAAATTCCTCCTTATTTTTTTATTATATATATATATTAACTATAGCAAAACTATAGCAAATAACAAATTAATTAGTAGATTATATTATCTGGTAAACTATATTTTTTATTATCTTTATTAAGGTCCTCTTTATTAGGTTCACCCTCATTATTTATTTTACCCATGTCTGTTTCACCAATTTCTTCTTCTGAGTTAACACCAGCTTGTAAAAATTTTGTAAAATCATTTTCTCCTTTATTTTCAGGTTTTACATCTTGTCTACTAGTTGTAACTTGTTGTTCATATTTACCTAATTCTTCATCACAAATTTCTTCTAAATTGTTAGATATACTTTTATCTGCTTCGTTATAATCTTCATATATATGTCCTACTGTATTTTTTACTCTATTTTCAATCTCATATATAACGTCTTCATTTTGTATACCTTTTCTTTCAAGTATTTGCCTTACTCTACTTTTAAATTCAGGCGCGTGAGTAAAATATTCATCTTGTTCAGCTTTTTCTTTTTTACTAATTTTGTCTTTTTCTTCAGAATACCTGCTAAAGAGTTCTTTATTTACATCATTAATTTCATGTTTTAAATCATCATTGCCAGTATTTATAATTTCTTTTCTTTTTGAATCAATACCATAATTTAGTGTATTATTAAAGGTATTTTCTTTTTCATCTAAGTTTTTATCTAAATTATATACTGGTTCTAAAGATTCAAATAGTGCATCTTGTACAGTTTCATCAACATTTCTTATGCCATTACTTTCAAGAATATCTGGTACATCTCTTTGAATTAAAATGTCTAACCTTCGTTTAATTTGCAAATCATCTTTAGCTTTACCAAACAAATCCCTTACTTTATTTATGACACTTTCTTTTATTTCTTCAATTTGTTTATTCTTTATTTCATTTTCATTCATATATAACCCTCTTCAATATCATTATATAGAAAGTTCTCTTAACTTTCTTCTTTCAATTCTTTTATCTGCCTTTTCTGCTAATTCTTTTCTTCTATTTTGATATTCCTCTTCTATTTCTTTCATTCTCTCTTGTTTAAATAAATTATCTTTACTATTTTCATATTCTTTTATTCTTTCACTCATCTCATAGTCAGCTATAGAATATTTTTCATCATTTATATAATATTCGTATTCAGCAATATATAACTTGTTTTCTTCAATCTCTTCATCCATTTTTCTTAATATAGTTTCAGCATCTTCTTTAATGTTATATTTATCTAAAGCTATATCACAAATTGATAAAATTGCCTTGTAATATGAAGGATCAAGACTGCCTGGAATATCTTTTGTATATCTTTTAGCAATATCTACAGATAATTTATAAAAAATATTTACAAAAGTTTTTGGTGACATTTTTCCATCAATTAGTCTAGAATTCAAATCTTCCATTAAGTCTTCAACATCATCTCTAATATTTGAATTTATAACTTCTAACTTCTTTTTTATATCTAATTTTTCCTTTTTTTCTTTTTCATGTTGTTTTTTCTTAAATTCAGCATCTAGTTTTTCAAATTCTTTTTTAGAAATAAGTTTAAAACCTTTATGGCCACATATAGGGCATTTAGAATTAGAATATTTTTGCATTATTTCATCAACATATCTAAATTCTACTTTTTTTATGCTTTTACTTACATAGCCACATCTTGGGTTAGTACATTTTACATATATGTCAACAAGTTCAGAAAGCTTTTTTTCTTCTTCTTCCTTTTCTTCTTTCTCTTTTTCCCATTCATTCATCCAATAGGCAGTAGAACCAGTATCTTTAAGTGGATCATATTCTTCATCTTCCATGTCGTTATATTCCATCTAAAGCCTCCTTTATTATACAATTTTTCTGTTATAACTCTACCAAGCTTTCTCCTGTCATCTCAGATGGTTTTTCTTCTCCCATAAGAGCAAGAAGAGTTGGTGCTAAATCACAAAGTCTTCCATTTTTTAAAGATTTTACTCTATCTGATACAACTATAAGTGGAACATCAAATGTAGAATGTGAAGTTATAGCCTCACCAGTTTTTAAATCAAGCATATATTCACAGTTACCGTGATCTGCTGTAATTAAAGCTTCTCCTCCTACTTCCTCTAGTTTTGATATTACTTTACCAACACATGTATCTAAAGCTTCAACAGCTTCAATTGCCTTTTCTATAATTCCAGTATGCCCAACCATATCACCATTTGCATAGTTCATGATTATAACATCATATTTTTTAGATTCGATTGCATCTATAATTTTATCAGTTACTTCATAAGCAGACATTTCAGGTTTTAAGTCATATGTAGCAACTTTAGGTGATGCAACAAGTATTCTATCTTCACCTTTATACTGCTTTTCTTCTCCACCATTAAAGAAGAATGTTACATGTGCGTATTTTTCAGTTTCGGCACATCTTACTTGTGTATATCCTCTATTTGATAATACTTCACCCAAAGTATTTTTTAATGCTTGAGGCTTGTATGCAACATGTACATGATTTAAAGTTTCATCATATTCAGTCATTGTAACAAAATATAAATTGTTCATTTTTACAGTTTCAAATTCACTAAAATCTGGTTCTGTGATTACCCTTACAATTTGTCTTGCCCTATCTGGTCTAAAGTTAAAGAATATTACTGAATCTTTATCCTTAATTTTAGCTATTTCATTTCCTTCTTCATCAGTAATTACAATTGGTTTTACAAATTCATCAAACTCTTGAGCTTCATATGAATTTTCAACAGCTTTTTGAACTGTTTTAAATTTATTACCAATTCCATTTACCATTGCGTCATATGCAAGTTTTTCTCTATCCCATCTTTTATCTCTATCCATTGCATAATATCTTCCAGCAAGAGTAGCTATTTTTCCAACACCAATTTCTTTTATTTTTTCCTCAAGTTCTTTTAAGTATTCTATAGCAGATGTTGGAGGTGTATCTCTTCCATCTAAGAAAGCATGAATATATACATTTTCTATACCTTGCTCTTTTGCAAGTTTTAGTAATGCGTATAAATGGGAATTATGAGAGTGAACTCCTCCGTCAGATAAAAGTCCCATTAAATGCAAAGAACTATTGTTATTTTTTACGTTCTCTATTGCTTTTAAAAATTCTTCATTTTTAAAGAAATCACCATCATTAATTTCTTTAGTGATTCTTGTTAAGTCTTGATATACTATTCTTCCTGCCCCTATATTTGTATGTCCAACTTCAGAATTTCCCATTTGACCTTCAGGAAGTCCAACAGCCATACCACTTGTTGCTATGTATGTATTTGGATATTTTGCTATTAATTTATCTAAATTTGGAGTATTTGCTAGTTTAAAGGCATTCCCTTTACTCTCATCATTTAGTCCTACTCCATCCATTATCATAAGTATGTATTGTTTATTTCCATGCATAATTTACATCTCCTCTATTTTTGCATTAGTAATTATATCATCTTTAGTCATAATTTACAATAGCTACAAAATCATTTTTAAGGCTAGCACCTCCAACCAAAGCTCCATCTATATCTTCCATATTAAGTATTTCTGAAGCATTAGCTGGTTTTACACTTCCTCCATATAAAATTCTTACTCTTTCTGAAACACTTGCACTATATTTTGTTTCTATAGCTTTACGTATAAAATGGCTCATTTTATTTGCATCATCACTACTTGCTGTTTTACCTGTACCAATAGCCCAGATTGGTTCGTAAGCAATTACAATATTTCTTTTTAAATCATCACCTAGTATTCCATCTATACATTTATCTAATTGCTTTGCTACAACGTCAAACATTGTACCATTTTCTCTTTGTTCTAAAGTTTCACCAACGCAAATTATTGGTTTTATATTATTTTCAAGTAATTTTTTTACTTTCTTATTTATCATTTCATCTGTTTCATTAAATATACTTCTTCTTTCACTATGTCCTACTATACAAAAATCTACAAATGCTGAAACTAGCATTGGAGCTGACGTTTCACCAGTATATGCACCCTTATCTTCATAATATACGTTTTGTGCTCCAAGATGTATATTTGTATTTTCAAGTAATTTTGATACTGTTCCAAGTGCTACAAAATTTGGACATATTGCAACATCTACAATATCTGTATTTATTCTATCTTTTATACTACTTACAAAAGCTTCTGCCTCTGTTATTGTATAATTCATTTTCCAATTTCCAACTATTAATTTTTTTCTCATTAAAACCACTCTCCAATTATTTATATACTCATACATGTATATATTTATATTTTAACACCAAATTATATTAAAAACAACTTTTAATTTAAATTTGTGTAAAAATTGAGTGTATTATGGTTACTATTATAGTTTCAAATGAATTATTTCCTTTATAATTACCTCAATTGAATATTTTTTACGTAAATGTACTTTTTATTCAATAACATTATATTCTATTATTTTACTTTAATTTTCTATTTTTATCCACTTTTTTAGAGTCATAACCAGAGTATTAATTCCTATTTCATTTTAATTTATATAACAAACCATGCTAAATATTTTAAGAAAAAATGTAAAATGAAAATAGGACAAATTTCAAGTTGTATTTGAAATTTGCCCTATTTTTTAATTTATTATAACAAAATTGCTTACTGTAACATCACTTATCCAATCAGGTTCTATTTTTTTATTACTAAATTTGAATTTTAATTTACCTTTATTATCTACACTCCAAGTTCCATTCCAGTAAGTTGGATTATCCATTTCTATAATTGAAAAATTATTATCTGCTAGATTCTCATTTAATTTTGATATTAGGGTTTCAAATGATGTATCATCTAATGTAGAATTATTGATAATATACATAGCTATTTTTTCTTGTATTTTGTTACAATCATCTATAAATTTATTTTTATTTTCATCTTTGTTATACTCAGATTTTATTTCTGTACAATACTTTGTAGCATTTAATTTACTAATATCTGTTGAATCATTTATTTCTATTTTTTTATTTAATGATACAACTATAATTATTACAGATATTATTACAACAATAGAAAATACAAAAATTAAAAATTTTTTCCTATCTAGAGTATAACTCTTTTTATTTTTTTTTGCCATATTCTTTTCCTTTATTTATCTTGTAATGCTTCTATACCTGGAAGTTTTTTTCCTTCCATAAGCTCTAGAGATGCCCCTCCTCCAGTAGATACATGTGTCATTTTATCTTCAAGTCCAAACTTTTCTACTGCAGCTGCACTATCTCCACCACCTATTATTGTTATTGCATTAGAAGTTGCCATTGCTTCAGCAATTTTCTTTGTTCCATTTGCAAATTCTTCCACTTCAAACATTCCAACAGGTCCATTCCATACAACTGTTGCTGCTTTTTTTATTTTTTCTACATACATATCTACAGTTTTAAATCCAATATCAAGTCCCATAGAATCTTCGTCAATGTTTTCATCTTGAGTAAGCACTGCATCATATATTCCAGAAGTATCTTTACTTTCTATATGGTCTACAGGAAGCAAGAATTCCACTTTATTATCTTCTGCTTTTTTCATAATTTCTTTAGCAATATCTATCTTATCATCTTCAACAAGAGATTTTCCAACGTTATATCCTTTTGCTTTTAAAAATGTAAATGACATTGCTCCACCAATTAACATTGTATCTACTTTATCAAGTAAATTTGTAAGTACAGCTATTTTACTTGATACTTTAGATCCACCAATTATTGCAACTAGAGGTCTTTTTGGATTATTGATACTATTATCTAATGCATTTATTTCTTTTTCTATTAAAAATCCACATACAGAAGGTAAATAGTGTGTTACTCCTTCTGTTGATGCATGAGCTCTATGAGCAGTTCCAAATGCATCGTTTACAAATATATCAGCAAATGAAGCTAATTTTTCTGCAAATTTAGGATCATTTTTTTCTTCTTCTTCATACATTCTTGTATTTTCTAATAAAACAACATCACCATCTTGCATGTTATCGATAGTATTTTTTGTTTCATCTGAATATATATCTTTTAAAAGAGGTACTTCTTTTTCTAAAAGTTCAGATAGTTTTTTAGCAACTGGCTTTAAGCTTTTGTTTTGACCAGTTTTTCCTATATGAGAACATAGTATAGTTTTTGCTCCTGCACCTATTAAGTAATTAATTGTTTTTAATGACTCTACAATTCTTTTATCACTCGTAATTATATCTGGATTATCTTTATCTAGTGGAACATTAAAGTCACATCTAACTAAAACTTTTTTTGAACTTACACTGATATCCCTTATTGTTTTTTTGTTTAACATAAACTTTCTCTCCTTTATACTTTTAGGCTAGCTTTCACAAAGCTAGCCTAAGTTTAATTCTTTATTTATGATCTACTCCATACATATGAGTGATTAAATCTACAACTTTATTTGAATAACCCCATTCATTATCATACCATGATACTAATTTTACAAAGTTTTCGCTAAGTTGAATTCCAGCTTTTACATCAAATATAGAAGTATGAGGATCAGAAATGAAATCAGATGAAACAACATCTTCGTCTGTCCAAGACATAATTCCTTTTAGTTCTCCATTACATGCTTCTTTTATTTTTTCTACGATTTCTTCATATGAAGCTCCTTTTTCAAGTCTACAAGTAAGGTCAACTACAGATACATCTAGTGTTGGTACTCTAAATGACATACCAGTTAGTTTTCCATTTAATGATGGTATTACTTTACCAACTGCTTTTGCGGCACCAGTAGATGATGGAATAATGTTATATGTAGCAGCTCTTCCACCTCTCCAATCTTTTTTAGATGGTCCATCAACAGTTTTTTGTGTAGCTGTTGCAGAGTGAACAGTTGTCATTAGTCCTTCAACAATACCAAAATTATCATTTATAACTTTAGCAAGAGGTGCTAAACAGTTTGTAGTACAAGATGCATTTGATACAATATTCATATCTGATGTATATTCATTATTATTTACACCCATAACAAACATTTTTGCATCTTTTGATGGTGCAGAAATTACAACTTTTTTAGCTCCACCTTTTAAATGAGCTTGTGCTTTTTCAGTTGTTGTAAACACTCCTGATGATTCAACAACATATTCAGCTCCAACTTCTCCCCAAGGAATTTCTGAAGGTTCCATGCAATTAAATACCTTTACAATCTTACCATTTATAACTAAATCATTACCTTCAACCTTAATATCAGCGTTATATTTTCCATGAATAGTATCATATGTTAACATATATTTCATATATTCAACATCAATAAAAGGATCGTTTACAGCAACAACATCAACATTATCCCTTTCTAAAGATACTCTCATTACTAATCTTCCTATTCTTCCGAATCCGTTAATTCCTACTTTTATCATAAATTTATTCCCCCTTATTTATAACACTTATATTTTATCTCAATATCTTTTCATTTGCAATAGTTTTATGCAATGTTTATATTATTTTCATCGCAATTTTCGATAAATCATTGCATAAATAATTCTCTATATAGTTTAAAATATGAAAATATCTGAAAGAAACATATTTTTACATTTTAATTTTAATATAATATAAAGCCCCTATAGCACCATAATCAATGCAATAGGGGTATTATACTTATTCAACAATCATATTTGAATTGAAATTCATATCAAGTTTTATTTTATCTTCATCATTTTTCTTTTCGCCTGGTTTTAGAATATCCATTTCCTTTATAACAGCTTTATATTTTTTTGTATCTGTATCTAACTCAAATACACTGATACTCTTTGTTAAATCTTCATCTAAATGTTTTAATTCAGTAGTAAAATATAAATCTTCATCTTTTAGATATGTACTTACTTTTTTTATAATTCTAAACATTTCAGCAGTATGTTGAATATCTTCTCCAACAAATATTATTTTAGGAGGAGTATAAAATCCAGCGTCATTTTTTGTAAAGTTTTCAAAAAAGTCTGAATAAAGTTGTACTTTCTCTGCAAACATGTTTTTCCAATCATCATTTCTTCTTACAACTTCAAATATAAAGTTCTCTTCTTCAGAAGAATTTTTCAAAGTAACAAGACCGCCTGTTGGTTTAAACTTTACATTATATTTTTTTGAGTATAATAAAATATTAGGATTTGTACTTTTGAAAGCTGCAACTTTCTGCATATATGCAATAATAACTTGATTTCCAGCAAGTTTTCTTTTTACAGAATAAGCAGGTTTTGTATTATCTGTTGGTTGCCAAGCTGTTGGTATATTTCTTTGTTTTAATATATACGTTGCTATTTTATCCATTGAATAAACTCTATATGAACTTTTTCCAGAATCACTTTGGAAGTAATATCTTGAAATTACTTTTGATTTTGTTAAATCTTCAAGCCATTTAGCAACTCTTGTTTGCTTTTTGTCTTCTTCAATATCATTTATTTTTCCCCTTAAGTCTAAAATTTGAGTACATTGTCTAGAAGTAATAAACCCAAATTCATTTACAACCTCTAGAGCTTTAATATGAGATTCATTAATATAACCCATATCCATTTTAAAAACGACTTGGTTTATTGAAGCAAAACCTTCCTTCCCATCAAACACTTTTACTTCATTTTCCCTTACTGCAAAAGGTGATACAACTGTTTTTACTTCTTTATCATTTACCATTTTTCATCTCTCCTTAAATTTAATTTAAAATTTAACTTTGTAAAACAGCTATAATTTAATTAAATAAATAAGCTATTAAAAAATATATATGACGCTACTAATTATTAAAAAGTACTATTTTACAACACTTATTATACAACAAAAAAGTCTGCTTGGCAATATTCCAAGCAAACTTTTTACAAACAATTATTGAACAATAAAATACTTATGATATAAAATATTAATATTTAATTTACATACATAGTCATTCTAGTTCCAACTTCTTTCCACAAATATGTTATTCCATATTGCTTTGAACTTCCAATAGTATATTTATCTTCTTCCATACTATAGCTTTGACCATATGCCTTTCTTCCTCCATTTTCGCTACCTCTCTGTGTCCACTCACATGCATTTCCGGCCATATCATAAATATTATTTAAACAATATTTACTATTACTACCAGTTTTTTGTATTACATTATAATAATTTCCTATTTCTTTTGAATCATATACATATCTATTTAAATTTGAATTGTTTGCAATCCAGGCCAAAGTTGCATCCCACTGACATCCCCATATCATTTCTGTAGTTACATCTTCTCTATCATACATACTTCCTAAGACTTTATACAAATTAATCCAAGATTGATTTGTTATATCTTCCTGATTTGCTTTTGAAACAACCTTTTCATTATTTTGAACAGCATTTTTTAAATTTCCTATCTCAAATCTACTTATGTAAAAACCTTTATTTTTTTCAACTTGTTCTACCATTTTATTAAAACTAGTTTGATACAGATCTTGTGTACTTCCTTCAATGTACTGTTCGTTATCACCATAAATTCCATTTGATATTATATAAGGTTCTCTATAAAACCTAGATTGATTTACAACAAAATATTTTCTTTGGTATGTATCAAAAATATATATTAAAGACTTATAATTATTTCCGTCTCGATAAGCTATTGGATTTTTATCCTGTTTTACCATTTCATCGGCTTGTTTAAAATTATCTGCAATAGCCTTTTCTACAGGAATCCATACAAACTGATTTCCTTGCATTTTTTCCAAAGTATTATAATCAGTTCCTTTAAATTGATCTTTCTTATTATCAGAAATTACAACTCCTGTATCAACTTCGCCTCCAACATAATAAAATCCATCTGGAATAGGGATAATTGAACTAATTTTTTTTAATTTACTTGATTTTTTTATACTGTCGGATACAAATATTAATGTAAATACAAAAGCTACTATCCATATAAATGCAATTAAAATTAAAGTAATTTTTGAAACTTTTCTTTTATTTTTTCTTTTTTTCATTAATATACCTCTTACTAACCAATAATTATTAATTTTAATTTTTTCTTCTCAGGGATTATACGCTTTATGCTTACAAGTACTTTTTGTCCATATTCCAAACCATTTACATGCTCTGCAAGTCCAACTACATTTGGTGCTACTTCAACAAAAATACCAGACTTTATCCTATTTCTTACTATACCATCTACAATATCGCCTTCTTTAAATTTTAAAATATTTTGTTCAAATGTTCCTTGCAATTCTTTATATGATAATTCAATTCTTCCTGTATCTCTATCATATTTTTTTACAACAACATTTATTCTCTGACCAACATGTAGAATATCAGCGGCATTTTGTATTAATATATCTGAAATATTTTCAAGTTTTAATATACCTGTTACTCCACCTCCAACATCAACAAAGGCAGCATAATCATTTGTGCTTACAACAACTCCCTTTAGTTTCATACCTGGCTTTAAATGCATGTACATCCACTTTCTAACCTTTAGCTCTAATATTTTTTTTGAAACAATTAATTCTATTTCATCATCATTTTGTATAATTTCTTTTATACATACATGCAATATTTTTCCTTTTTTATTAACAATATGTTTTTCTTCAACAAGTCCGTCATCTCCAACTATACTTGATGATTCTTCTCTAGGAATAATAGCTTTTATATTTTTTCCAACTATACCTATCATATTTAAGCTTGCATCAATATCTTTTACATATATATCTACAACTTGCTGATTATTTTTTATTTCTTCTAATTGCTCTAAAGTATATTTTTTATTATGAGGAGCTCGGTTATGAGCCCCTTTACTATTAAAATTTTTTTCCATATAAACAAACTCTCCTCAGTTATATAATTTAAGGTTTAAAGAATCTAACACCATCTATTGTACATAAATAATTTAGACTTTCGTGCCATGAACTACTACTTCCTGGTGGATCCATTGCTGCTGGTGCATAAAAATATAATGCTCCACCTGTTGGATCAACGCCTCTCAAAGCATCTTCAACAGCTTTATACCAACTATCTCCTTCATTGATATCGCTAGTTGTTGTACCTCTGCCTTTTTCATCAGCATATCCATTAAAATTACTTGGATTGTGTATAAAATCATTAAATATATCAACATTTTTTCCTTCTGCCACAGCTGCTTTATATTGATTTATTGCAGCTGCTGCACAGGCAACTTGAAGTTCATAAGTATTTCCTCCTGCTTCTCCTTTGACCATAATTGCAAAGTCTTTTTTCTGTTCAACGCTAAAATTTAAACCTGAAGATCCGCCACCAACTGGTGAGCAATCCTCATTAAAGAATTGTTCAGGGTCAACTTTTTTAGAATTCCAAAAATTACTATCTCCTGTTCTAACTTCAAAGTGTAAATGATTTCCTGTTGAATTACCTGTTGTACCCATTGTTCCAATTTCTTGACCTGAATTTACTTTGTCTCCTTCTTTAACTTTTAAACTTCCAGATACCATATGACCATATAAAGAAAAATACCCATTTGAATGTTTTATTATAACATATTCTCCATATCCATCATTTACATCTCCTGCATGAATTACTTCACCTGCGGCTGCTGCAACAATTTTTGCTGATGTATTAACGCTATGTGCTATATCAATAGCTCCGTGATTACCATTATGAACACTATCATCTCCAGCAAATGTTGCTGTAAGTTGATCTTTTTTAGATATACCTTTTTCAACATACTCTGGTACTGGCCAAATAAATATTCCACTACCTGAAGTTTTACTTGAACTACCATTTGTTCCATAAACATTTTCAAAACCTAGCGTTGTACCATATGCCCATGGAAGTGATCCATTTTTTTCATATACAGTAGTTAAGATCTTTTTTAAATTCCAATATGAAAGTGATAACTTTGATCTAGAATATCCTACATATTCTAAATATTGTGCTCCATTTCTAATATATCTGCTATATATATCAGGATTAGAATTCATAAAATCTATTCTATTTAATCCGTCTATTTTTAATAATTGAGTATAATATTTACCTGATTCAGTTCCACTACATATATTAGTAGAATTAGATGATGATGTTGAACCAGTATAGCCATCAATATCAACATCAGTCATATATCTTGAAAAACAATGAATTTTATTAAAATATTCTTCATATTTGGAAAGTGGATATATAGATGGATCTCCATCACTACCTTGAGATATTACACTAGGTTCACCGTTATAATCACCAATAAACATTACATTATGACTATGATCTTCTATAACATCACCCACTTGAAGTTGTGATGCACCTTTAGAAGAGTCATACATATATTGTACTCCTTTATACGTTTGACCATCGACTGTCTGATTTACCTGAGATGCAGTATCTACAAGTTGTGTAATTCCACCCACACTTATATCAATTTTAAAGTAAATTTTGTATAAAGCAGTTATAAATCCTGAACAATCTATTTGAGATATATTTTTTAATTTTTCTTCAGTATCTGGAATAAATGGAGGTGCTCCATAAGGTAATTTTCCAAGTAAAGAACATGCAAAATCAACCATTTTTTGCATTTTTTGAGAATTAGCTGATTTTGATGATGAAGTATTTGTAGATGTATTTGTTTGTGTTGTACTTTGAGATTTAGCTACAATATATCCATTATCAGTTTCAGCTTGATCAAACATTGCAGTTAAAAGATAATTCATATCTACATCATTTCTAACTCCACCAGCTGAATTTGCAATTACCACTTTATTATTTTCAATACCACACAAAACTATATAATGAGCTGTAGTTGTTCCTAAATCAGGAAAATTTCCCTTTACTTGTACAATAGCTACATTTCCTTTTTCAAGTTCATTTGTAAGCGTACTCTTTGCCTCGTTTTTTCTATTGTTTAGTTCATTTCCACTAGCACCATTTTGATATGCTACACATTTAACAACATTTATACTATACTTATTTTTTAAAACATTTGCTGTACTACTTATTGTTATTGGTCCTGACCATCCAATATTATTTCCAACTGTAATCGGACTATATGATGTTCCTTTTATTGCATTTATTGTAGTTGTAAGAGAACATAAACCACAACCAGCAGTTGCAATCGTATCTCCTCCATTCATTTGAACATTATAACTATTTTGATTATATACAGGAAAAGTTTTTCCATTAAGCTTTATTTCCTTTGCCACAACAGATGTTGCACTTCCTGAACTTGATGCAGAATATGAACTTCCACATAGTTCAGATGCGGATACTTTTTCTTTTCTATCATCAGACTGATTATACGATACTAAGTCGTCTATTGTATATTTTTTAGTTTCAGAACTCCTTTGATATAACGTATCTTTCCACATTCTAACAACGGTATGCAATTTCGCATCTTCATAATCAATATATTCACCAAGTGTAACTTTATATGTTTGAATATATTCAGTTGCTTTACCAATAGAAGCGTCAAAATTTTGTTGCTTTTCAGCCCCATTTTTTTCTACACTAGCTATTGATGTACCACCACCTGATGATATCGTTCCATTATTATTTACTTGTATATTTGACTTTGCTGTATCAAACATATTTTGTTTATCAGTAGATTCTTTTGTCATAGCCGTTTCTTTCTCATTAGTTGAATATGCATTTCTCCTATTTCGTACATCCTCATCACTATATACTTTATAATTAAACTCATTGATTATTTTGCAATCAAAAGTTTCAGCACTCTTAATATAAACTTGCGATGAATACGTAGTTGAGTCTGAAACATACTTTTCCTTTAGCGGATTTTTTTGTCCACTTTTTAACTCAGGTTCCCTAGAAGTATCCACTTGTTTTTGTTTGTTCGGATTAGTCATTGTACTATCTTTTCTAATTTTTCCCAAAGTATATGTTCTTGATTTTTCAACCTGTTTATGTGTTTTTTTATCTTCCTCATATGTTATATGAATATTTACATCACAATAAAGAATGTCATATCTATGCTGTTCTGTATATGTCTCATAAGTTGTTGTTTCTTCATACTTTTTTAATTCATACCAATTTGCAACTATATTATGATATGCTTCTTTTATAATATTGTATGAGAAAGCAGGTGCTCTACTATTATCTTCTTCTTTACCACTAATAATAGATGCATTACTCATTGAAAGTGGTATATACCATGTTTGTAAATATGGTAAAGTAAGATCAATGAATTTTTCTAATTTAATTGCAGTAACTCCACTTGTAGAACCAGCCTCACTTTTTGAAGTATCTGGATACTTAAGTCCGAGTTCCTCGTCTTTGCTAAACTGACTATCTTCACTTAACTTCTTTCCTGCAGTTGCGCTATGGCTATATTTCATCCAATTAACCTTATTAAAATTATACTTTTCAGTTAATAATATATGTTTATATAATGGTAATTTTTCTGAAAAATCTACAATCCTTTTATCAGACTTGCCATTTCCAACGCTCTTATCTCCTATTTCATACTTCATTAAGGTTTGTGTTTCGCTTCCACCATTTCCATCTTTTACTAATTTATCATATATTCCATTTATATCTTTTAAACTCACTTTTATAAGACTAGATTTTTCTTCATATAAAGACTTTGCCTCATCTGATATATTTTCTGAAGACGAAATGTAACTATCTACATTCTGAGATGCAACAGATGTTGTTTCAGATATCATTCCAATTGCAAGAGCGGCTATAATAACTACTATTATTAAAATAACAACTATTACAATTATTTTAACTTGAAGTGGTAATAATGACCACAAAGCTTTAATTCCTCTTCCAACAGCTTCTTTAAAAGAGTCCCATCCTTTTCTAGCAGCATTTTTTACCTTCCTTGTTGCAGCTTGTCCTACATTAGAGCCACCAGTAGGTAGTACCGATGGATCTGTAGATGGAGTATCATTATTATTTTGATAATTGTCGTCGTTCATTAAATTTCCTCCATTCTTACATACTGATATTTATTGTCTTTTTTTCTTCTCCTATTTTTGCATTTAATATTCTAATTGTTTTTATTTTATATTGATCTTGACTGCTAATAGCAAAAAATAAATCTTTTTCTAAGCTTCCATTAGGTGTAACAATATCTTCATCTGATGATATTACAGTTCCACCCATATTTGCAATTTTTCCATCACTCATAATTGCAGATACATTTGTTATATTATCAAAATTATATTCGGCATTTTTATCACTATTATTTGTTATTTTAAGAGTATAAGAGATACCATTATCCCTTATTGTATTTACTTTTATTTCATATACAATATCATCAATTACAGATGTTTTAGTTTTAGAATTAGTTGAAGTTTCTTCTGATTTTGAATTATTCTCTGTGTTACTTATAGAAGAAGTATTATCAACAATTGGAATTGTATCTTGCTCAAAGGATAAACTATATTCATACGGAAAACTTTCTATCAAATTAACGTAATGTATTTCATTATTACTACTATACTTAAATTTATATATATATATATCGTTTTCCTGCCTACTTACAGAACATTCTATTATATTTACACTATCTGAAATATAATTACATGTTTCAAAAAAAGATTTATAATTATCCTTTGTAATACTATTTTGTGCCATATAATTATAATTAAGTTTTTCATATAATTTATCAATATTTTTCTCTGAAAGAAGAGGAGTAAGTTCTGTTTTATATATATCTATTGCCATTTGTTCTTCGTCTACATCACTATATTTAAAATTTCCATTTACGTTATTTAGTTTATCTTTTGGCCACCATATAAATAGCAAAACAATAATAGCTAAAATAGCATATACTACAATAAATAATGTCGTAAAATTAAACGTTTTTTTGTTAGCATCCATATATAATTCTCCTTAATCTATATAAAAAATATTATACTTTTTTTTATCTGTATCAAGTATAATGCCAATATATGCACTATCATTAACATTTGAAGTTGAAAGTTCACATATATATGCATTATCATAATTATTTAGTTTATTTAAACTTGTTATAAGTGGTGTAGGAAGTGAAGAAAATTCGTCCCTATTTTCTCCCATCACCTTATTTATAAGATTATTTGCAATTTCATTATATTTCTTCTTACCTAAATATTTTTTATAATCAGGATCCAATGCATTATAGTAATACTTTGTTTCCTTTATATCTTTATTTGTTCCTGATTTATATGAAGAAATAAATTCTGTTACAATTCCATCTAAATTCCAATAAATATCTCTATCTTTTACTGTTGAAGAAAAAATTAATAAATCAGTTATATCTGTTTTTTTGTAATCAATTCCTTCACTTGTCTTAGTTATATTTTTTAACAAATAAAAAACTATCAATAATAAAATTAGAGCCGTTATAACAAGTATAAGCCTTTGTTTTGATGTTATATTACCTTTTATATCTACTAACTTCATAATTATATATTATATATATACTATGCCACAAAAGTAGCATAGTATATACATTCCTCCTTTTAAATATTACTAATACTATTATTTTTCTCTATTTTTTGAGTAATATTTCTTACTCTTTTTGCCTGATTTTCTCTAGTATTATTTTGAATTTTTAAATTCTTTTCCATTTGTGCTATTTGATTATCAAGTTTCTTATTTACACTTGCTCTTGATTTTATACTAGTTGTAGCTGAAGCAACTGCGCTAGTTAAGTGTTCTCCTAAAGCATCACCCACACCAATACCATATGCAGTTGCTTTATGAATTTGATCCAAATCACCAGTAGCAAGTCCTGAGACTGAACCTATTGAAAGACCAACCATACCTCCTGCAGCTGCTCCAATAGTCTCAATACCTCCAGAAAAAGCATCCTGAATACCTTTTCTTCTCTTTTCCTTCGCTTTTGCAAGTTCATCATCGTATTTATCCATAATTTTATAATAATCATCAACTATCTTATCTGACTTTGTATTTATAGATGGTGAAGTACTTCCACCTTGTGCTACACTTTTTCTTGCTTTATTAATACCAGCTTGTATACCCATATTTCTATGATAGCCAGCCATATCTCCACGTTTTTTAGCCTCCATAGCTTTATTATAATATTCTCTATCCTCTACAGAATCAGAGCCACCGGATTGAGAACCAGAGTCACCACTTGCAATTTGTTTAGCACCAGGCAAAGGATTTCCACTTTTATCCAATCCTTTTCTTTGTAATCTTGTGAGCATTGCAGAATTAGCTTTTTTCTTATCTAATCCTGCACCTAAAGTTGCACTACCTATTCCTCCTACCATTTTAGGTACGTTATTAAATACTCTTCCAACAGCTTTTAAAGCCATATATGAAGCCATAAGACCGTGAGGAGGTTTATTTTGCAAAATACCACTATCTAGTCCAAATATTTTCTTCGTTATTTGTTCCATCTTAGTAAGTGAGGTAAGCAAAACTATACAAAGAATTCCTAGTGCTGAAACAGAATCTGCATCTGTTAATTTTGCAATTTTATCACCACTTGTATTCGGAGCAATAAACGTTATTATAATACTAATTACAATTGCAAGTATAAATGCTTGTATTGTTTGTACAAAAACAAGTGCGCATAATTCTTTTACCCATGTTGTAAAAACACCCTTTTGCATACTATCCCTCCTAACCTGCAGACTTCATAAAGAAGTCATAAATAACTACAATCGGTCCAAACATAGAAAGCATCATAACATAAAATAACCTTTTTACATACATTATAAAATACATACATGATTGAAAAATAAATATTGCATATAACAATGCACCTGTAACAGATAATTTAGTTGCTCTCCAACCTACAATCGTCTCTTTCTTATTTCCTGTACTATCAGTAGTTTCTTCTGTAGTATATGTATAGGCAGATTGTTTAAAAAATTGTCCAAGATTTGCTATTATATCAGTTGTTTTTGCACTTCCACCTTGTGCTGCGCTTATTATATATCCATCTACTTCTAATCTTTTTTTTGCAATTGCCTCACGAATAGAAACATCATTCTTAGCTTGGTTATAACTAGATTGCATTTTATATTCGTTATATATATCATTTAAGTCATTTAACTCATTAGGACTATATGCAGACCAAACTGTATTTGCAGCTATTTGTAAGCTATTTGGATTATCTCCTGTATTTATTTTATATCCAGGATTATTAATATAGAATTTATCTAATTTAGCAGCTTCATCTTTATTTGCCATTACATAAGCATAACCAGCCAAATCTTTTTCAAAATCTTCACTTTTTAAATATTTTTCTTTATCAAAATAAATCTTATCTCCACTATAACATTCATAGTATCCCTGTTCCTTCATTTTTCTTAAATCATCATCACTAGCTTTAGATATCTGCATTCTAATAGAATTTGCATCATTTCCGTCCATTTGAAGTCTTGGTATACCTTTGTTTGCCACAGCTAACATTTGAATTGACTTATCTGTAATCTTTAAACTTTTAAATGCCATTTCAACGTTTGTAGACCACCAATTAATTGTAGTATCACTATCACTTAAATTATCAGCAACATAAACCACCCTTTGATCAATGTAACTACTATTGAGTAATAACCTATTAGTAATGTCTAAAAGAGGAGGATCTGCTGTCACAGAATTAACCCAGTTTGTCACATCAGATCTTGTACTAAACTTATCACCCAATGCATTTGAAAACTTCTTTACTCTCTCATCAGGACTAACAACAGAGTTTAAAGCTTCAGTAAAATCAACAGAGGCTACCGTCTCGTCTATCGTTTTTATAAGTATTCCACTTGCTATTTGTACCATCTGCTCATTAATCCAAAAAATAAAAGCTAAGATATAGTGCATTAAAAATAGCATTACAATACACGTTGCCCAATTCACAATTGCTTGTTTATATTTGGCTTTTTCCGCAGCAATACTTGATAATGCAAGTCGTATTGCCATAATACCAACAGCAACACCAAGGAAAAGTACTGCAAGTGAAAAAATTGTAGAATAGACACTATACACAACTTTTCCAAGTATAGAAGTCGATCCATTTGAAACAAACAAAGAATTTGAAGCAGGATTTAGAAAGTTTATGTCTAGAAAGCCTATACCATTAAATATTATTCTATCTGCCCATGGAAATATGTTATCTCCTGTAAGAGTTTTAAATACTGCTCCTAGTAAATACTCAGCCAAAGAAGCTATTGCATTAATCATTCCAGCAAGAGTATCCAGTAATATATTTGATTTTATTTTGCTATCTAATGCGTTTTCAGACACCTGAATTGAAGGTGTATAATCAGGATTAGTTGCCCCAAATACATTTCCAAAGCTTGTAAATAGCATTACAACCAAACTTATACATATAATAATTTTGCATGTTTTTTTCTTCATTTAATCACCTTATTCTAAATATATTAGTAATTATTTAATCAATTCTTTTGTTTTTTAAATTTTCAACAACTCTGTTTAAGTTTGTTTCAACAAATTCAAATTCTCTTTGGGTTGGTTTAATTGACATTATAGCTGAATCATACCCTATTTTTATTAAACCTTCACCTCTTTGACAAGTAAGTAGAAATTCTTCTTCACCTTCACTAAGTTTGAATACTTCTTTTAAATATGATATTTCAGACTTATCTTGTGCAAGAAATAGCTTTGTATCTGCTGATGTTAAAACAACCTGTACACTTTTATTCTCATAGAAATCTTGGAATTTTTGTGATACAACAGTAAGAGATACGTTTCTTTTTCTAGCACGTCTTGACATAGTATTTAAGAAATCAACAGCTTCTGGATATGGTAAAAGCATCCATGCTTCATCAATTAGAACACGTTTACTTTTTGCTCTGTTCTTATCTTCACTATTTTTCTTAACATACTTTTCCCAAATCCATGATAATAGAATTTGTTGTGCAAGTGGTCTTGCAAATCTTTCTTCAAGTGATGATATATTTATATTTATAAATGGACAATCATCTAGTAATTCAAAAGTAGATTGGCCATCAAAATATGCCATTTGTCCATCATATTTTTTACAAAACTGTTTCATAACCTTTATTAAATAATCATAATGGTATTGATATGTATCATTTGTATTTTCAGCAGCTTTTTTTTCTAGTCTTTCATACCATGAACTTACAGTTGGCATATCTTTCTTTTTCTTGGAAGTATCTCCATCTTCCATATCAATTACAGAACCTGTGTATAGTGAATTAGGATCACTTGTTATACCTTTATCAGCATACTCTTCAGCAACTATTTCTGCTATGATTTGTTTTGTAAGTTCATTTACTTCTTCAGATTTTGTTGAACCACGTGCCATTGTAAGTAATGCTTGCGTTACGTCTTCAACTTTATTTTCAACATTTAATGCATATCTTTCTTTTCCAGTTATTTCATCTTTAACAATTTCTGTTTCAATATCAAATATATTTATAACTGTACTAGATTTAGGTCCTATATTAACATTAATTCCTCTTAAAGCTTCCGCAACAACAACATACTCACCTTCAGCATCAAGTACAAGATTTTCTACCCCCATAAGTATTGCTGATCTTGCCATTATTGTTTTTATTGTAACAGATTTACCAGCACCTGATTTTCCAAAAATTATCATGTTATAATTTGCAAGTGAACTACTAAAATTATCAAATATTATTGGTAGGCCAGTTTGTTTATTTATTCCAATTGGTACACCCATATTATGTCCAGCTTCAGCATTAACAAATGGAAATACAGTTGACATAGATCCTCTATCAAAAGTATGTTTCCTTGAAATCTTATTATTATTAAGGGGAAGATTTGACTGAAAAGCCTCTTCCTGTAATGCCCAAGCTGCTTTTAATCCAAGTAAATTTTTTGAAGCCTCCATTGCAAGTAATTCAGATAATTTATCTAATTCTGCTTTATTGTATGCAAACAATGTACATATTATAGTTGCATCAAATAATTTATTATATCCTGCTGCTATTTGATCTCTAAGTGCTTCAGCTTCAGCTTGTTTAGTTGATAGCACAGATTCTCTGTTTATATCCCCTCTATCATGTGCAACATATCTTTCTGATTGTAATTCTACAATTTGTTTATTTAATTGATTCTGAGATGTTGTTTCAGATATTGGTGTTATATATACAGAGGCATTTATATCTCCAAATTCATATATACCAGATAAAAAATATGGAAATGTTGCTTGTCTTGGGATTGTTGTTAAATAGAAACTCCTTGCAAATCTAGATATTTTAGAAAAAATTTCTAAATAATCATAGTGAGAAGCATCTATTCCTGAAGGAGCAAGCAAATCTTTCAATGTCGATTTATTTATACTTAAGCTATCAGGTAAATTTTCATTTGCCTTAATAAGTTCATCTTGAGGTGAATTTTGAGTTTGAGTTTCACCCTTCTTCTTTTTTTTCTTATCTTTTTCTTCTTTTTTCTTTCCCATATACCAAATTCCTCCTTAAGTTCTATACAATAGAATCGTCACCAGAATTCATTCTATCATCAAATGAATCATTCAAATTAATATCTAAATCGTCATCTAAATTTTTATTTGGCGTATTCGCTAGATTTCTATTATATTCAAAACTACTATTATCAACCTCAATCTTTTGAACAATAGGTCTTTCTTCCATATTATTAGAGTTTATTTTATCTGATTTTTTTGTTTCTTCTACTTTTTCATCTGATTTATTTGAATCTGTAGTTTTTAAATTATTCGTATCATTCTTTTCAACATTAATGTTTTGAGAAACAGTATTAATTGCTACTTTTTCACTATCTTTATCTAACTGTTCTTTTTTATTATCATGATCGTTTACACCTAACATGTTTGTTAACTCTTCATATTCCTGTCCAGCCTTATCAACTAAATCCTTTTTGGTTTTTCTAAAATCATTTATTAATTTTTCATTTGCTTTTTCTTTTATATCAATTGGAACGTTTTCACGTCTTACAAAATCACTAGCTTTTTTACTTATTTGTTCTTCTACATCCAATTCTTTTATTCTAGGTGAAATATACTCTCCACTCTTTAAGCTTTCTTTAAGTGCCTCAATAGCTTTTATTTTGGCTTCGTTATTAATTTCTTCTTGTAGCTTTCTCTGTTTTTTAAGGAATATGTCTTCACTTGTAGAATATAATCTATAAAATCCTGAATCAAGAGCTTCTTTTACACTCATCAATCCTTTATCATCTCTATTATACGCAGTATATAACACATCAGCAATTTCATTTGAGTTCAATATTCTACCTGCAACAGAACAAGAAGCAAGTCCATTTATTACTGATTGTGCACGTGTTACCAATTCATTATAGCATATATTTCTTATTTCTTCTTTTGTAAATCTGTCTATAGCATTTATTTCAGAAGAATTATATGAAACTAGAACAAAGAAAGTCCTTTGAAGTAAACTTTTATTTAAGCTTATTCTTTCAACATAATTAACAATATCACTTGCATACTCATAAACATTAAGGGTCTTGTTTCTTTCATTTTCAGCTTTTCTAATTTTTTCTTCTGTTGAATCAAAAGCTTCGTTTATTCTATTGTACTCTTGATTTATATTATCAAATTCTTCTCTAATTTTATCTACATGCTCCTTATATACCTTTATTGTTCCCTTTAAATCAAGATTTTGTGCTTGTACATATAACTGAATTGGACATGTCAGTGTATTTAAAAATGTAATAAATCCTTCTTCAACAGATAACTGTTCAACATCAGACATAAGATCATAGTTAATTCCCTTACATTGAACAAGCATAGTATATCTTGTTCCTTTATTTTGAATTATCATGTTGTCTGATATTTCATCAAACTCCATAAAATCAAAAACATCTTCTTTTCTTATTTCATGTTTTTTATTATCTTCACGTCCACCTTTTGATGAACCATTGCTCTTATTACCATCAACCCCATCTTTTTGTTTCTTAGCATATATTGCAAAAATTATTCCAAAAGCACCAAGAATAACTAATAATATAATAGGTACAACTAAAGTTCCCATATTATTTTCCTCCTCTGTTTACATTATATAAATATATTTTTTTTCTTCTTTTAAAAGTTATAGCTCTTAATATAATATCACTAAGATATTCTCCTCCAGCTTTTCTAAAAGGCCCCATAAATTTAGAATCTGGAATTTTTAAAGCTCCTATAATATAGCCAGCTCCTCCAAAAATACCAGTTATAACAAGACCAGCTACAAGCGGAAATCCTCCAAAAATATTATAAAATAAATACCAAATTAAAGCGCCAATAAGTCCAAAAGCAACTGTAAATACAAAAGATTTTATTGTAAAAATATATAAAATTCTTGATTCACCCTTTGCACTTCTGGGTACAAAATACGATTTTCCCATATATTTCCTCCTTTTTATACACTAGCACTAGCCACCAACAATGATTTCATTAATGACCTTAGAAACAAAATTCAAAAGAGCAACAGAGCAAAATGTCAAAATTATACCTATAATAAAATATGGTGACCTACCTTTCAATTCTGCTTTTCCTGAGGCTCCTGAAAAGATATATTTAATACCCACATATATTATAGCAATAACTGCAGCAATATTTAAAATGAATACTACTGTGTTAAATACCCTGCCTACCATTTGTTTATAGCTAGTATCATCAGTACTACTCCATATTAATTTTCCGCCAGGTACTAATATATTACTAATTTCATTCCATCCAAAGAAAAATAAACATGCAATTAATAAAGTTATAAGGCTTTCTTTTACTTCAGTTTTAGATTCCACACTTCCGATAATGTATTTAACTCCAAGAAAAATAGTTGCAATAACAATGACAGTTGTACCAACAACATTTATAATAGAAGAAAATTCAGATATTATTTTTTTAGCTTGATCTGAATTATTATTTGTGTCGACACCTTTAAACCAATTACTTGCACTACTCCACATTTCATCCGCGCTTGTATTAGCAATAAGTATACTATTTTCATATTTTTCACTTTCACTTATTTTAGTAGAAGCATTAACATCATTATATACTGTTGCATTTATAAATAAATTAAAAAACATAAAACCAATTACAATATTTATTATACTTTTTTTATTTAAAATTTTTTTCATAATTTCTCCTCTACATTAAGATCTAATAAGATCACCAAAAGTACCTGTAACAATTCCTACTACCGTAGATGCACAAAACACTATAATCATACCTATAACAAGATGTATCATACTTTGTTTTATATCAGCTTTTTGATCAGCTGAAGCATACATATACCTAACACCAGCAAAAATAACACCACCAACTGAAGCCATTTGAAAAATCAAAATCAAAATAGCATAAATCCTTTTTATAGGTGCGTTTATCTTTTCACCATTAGTAAAATTTTCTTGTGGTATCAAGTTATAATCAAAATTTCCACCAACATATGAATTAGTTTCATCAGCATATACTCTATTCAAATTTGAAAAATTAATTTTTTCAATAGAAATGAAGTTAAAGCATGTACTTAAAATTAATATACAAAAAGCATATTTAATTGTTTTTTTCATATTATATTTTTTCATATTTTCACCCTCATTAACTCATTAAATTTATACACATATAGAGTATATCAAAAAATTTAAAAAAATTCCATAAAATATACATATTTTTTTTACTTTTTTTGTTTTTGTAACAAAACTGAAACACAAAAGTAATATTCTATGTATTTAATTCTATTTTCATTCAAATATTTTTTATAATAAAGATGAACTTCATTCAATTTGTTATGTATTTTTATATACTTTTCATCGCAATTTTCGACAAGAAATATATGATATGTTAATTT
>ENA-OOXC01000053-OOXC01000053.1-human-gut-metagenome-genome-assembly--contig:-NODE-53-length-101076-cov-8.580335_pt1 | contig 101076 bp, 94 predicted proteins | sample MGYA00241578_ERZ501325 | MGnify/ENA primary metagenome ERZ501325 (study PRJEB25962, sample SAMEA2042737) | human gut metagenome | biome: human gut; feature: human-associated habitat; material: faeces...
ATTGAGGCATCCTGTCCATTCTAAGGCGTTTTCTGCCTTTAGCTGTTCCGTTATGACAAAGGAAAAGAATATCCTGTGTTGTCAGAAAGAGACGACATTATTGTAGTTGTTGATGAAGCTCACAGAACACAGTATAAAGACCTTGCAGAAAATATGAGAAAAGGGCTTCCTAATGCTCAATACATAGCTTTCACAGGAACACCTTTGTTAGGGGCAAAGAGATTAACTAACCAATGGTTTGGTGATTATGTTTCTGAATATAACTTCTCTGATTCAATAGAAGATAACGCAACAGTGCCTTTGTATTATGTAAAGAGAGTCCCGGAAGTTAGTTTGGTAAACGAAGATTTATTCAGTGATGACTTCCTTGAAATACTTGAAGATGAAAACCTAACCGAAGAAGAACAAAAGAGGTTAGAAAACCATTATGCTAAAGAATTAGAAGTCATTAAAAGAGACGACAGACTTGATACTATTGCCAAATACATTGTAAAGCACTTCCCTAACAGAGGATTTCGTGGAAAAGGTATGGTTGTTTCTGTTGATAAGTTCACAGCAGTAAAGATGTATGATAAAGTTCAACGCTACTGGCATGATGAGATTAAAGAACTGAATAAAACTATATCTCAGACAAGAGACGACCTTGAAAGAAAACGTTTGAAAGATACTGTTGATTATATGAACAGTGTTGAAATGGCAGTTGTAATTAGTACGGAAGGAACAGAAGAGGAAGAGAAGAAATTCCAGAAGGAAGGACTCACAATTAAACCTCATGTTCAAAGAATGAGTGCTATTGATGAAAACGGAAAAGATATTGAAGATAACTTTAAAGACCCTAAGCATCCTCTTCAATTAGTTTTCGTTTGTGCTATGTGGCTGACTGGATTTGATGCACCTTCAATTTCAACATTATATCTTGATAAACCTATGAAGGGTCATACTCTGATGCAGACAATAGCTCGTGCAAACAGAGTGTTTGAAAATAAAGAATGTGGTTTGATTATAGACCATATAAATGTATTCAAGCATTTGAAAAGAGCATTAGCAGATTACGCTTCAAACGATAATATAGATATGCCAGTTAAAAACATAGATGATTTGTTTGGTAAGCTGAATGAAAGTATTGATATGACCTGTGCTTTCTGCAAGTCTCACAATGCAGAGTTAAAAGATATTGTTGATGAAGATGAAGTATTCAGAAATATTGAAAAGTTTGAAACTTATGCAAACAGTATTGTAAGTAATGATGAAGTAAAGAATGAGTTCCAAGTATTAGCTAATACGCTTGAAAATATATATGAGTCATTAAAGCCAGAAATATTCACTATGGAATTTGAAAAGAAACCATATAAAGAAGCTATTCTATACCTTAGAGATATTATTAGCGGTAAAGTAAGACCAGAAAAGATTGAATCAGCTCAAGCAAGAATAAATCAGTTGTTAGACCAAAGTGTTATAGCTACTGATGATGCAAGAAAATATATCATCAATGAAGAAGGTAAAGAGCTTGATTTATCTATTATTGATATAGATGAATTGAAAGCTGAATTTAGACAAGTGAAGAATAAGAACCTCGTTATATCTGACCTTAGAAAATTGATTGAAGATAAGCTGGAAATAATGTTAAAGAAGAATAAGACCAGAACTAAGTTTGCAGAAAGATTTAAAGGTATTATTGATGAATATAATTCTGGTGGTTCACAGAATGAAGATTTCTATGAAAAGCTACTTGAACTTATGAAGCTGATGAAGGAAGAAGAATCCAGACATGTTAAGGAAGACCTATCAGAAGAAGAACTGGAAATCTTTGATTTGTTATGCAAAGACTCATTAACTAAAGAAGAAGAAAAGAAAGTTAAACTGGCAGCCAAAAACTTATATAATACCTTGATTGAAAATAAAAAGGAATTGTTCGTTGTTGATTGGCAGAATGACCCAACACCAAGAGAGAAAGTAAGAAGTAAAATCATCTCTGTATTGAATGAGTATCTCCCGGAAAGCTATGACCGAATTATATTCCAGACAAAGAGTGATATAATCTTTGAGCATATTGTTGAACAAGCAACTATGGGATATAACTGGTTAGCAGCCTAAATATAATTGGTATAAAATCATTGAACAATTGTAAAAAGAGAAGTTGTTAATTATATATGAGAGAGAAACAAAAACCATTCAAAAGTCATAAAAAATAAAATTATTTACTCGTTTATAGCGTATATATGTGTTACAAAATGCTTAAATTACATTATATGACGAGGTGGTAACTCCTTTAGGTCAGGCTTATCAGGGATTTAAACAAAAGAAACACCCTCTAATACTTAATATCAGAGGGGTTCTTGTATTCTAAGGAGCAAAGAATACCTATGAAATCTTTAGTCTATGAAAAGTGTACTTTTTGTGGACTGTTTTTAAGAACGTAAAATCAATCTTTTTTGAGGGCAATTCTTTTTAATTTTGGTACATGAAACACACCTAACTTTTTATGGATTTAGCGTACTTATAAAATGTACTTTTAGCAATATTGCACATACTCATCACATCTTTAACCTTAATCAAACCGTTTTGGTAGAGTTCATACGCACGGATAAAATCTTTCGGAACATCAAGCAATGGTCGCCCGAACTTCACACCTCTTGATTTTGCACTTGCAATTCCTTCTGCTTGTCGAGTTTTGATATTTTCTCTTTCACGCTCTGCAACATAGCCTAAGAGCTTCAAGACAATATCAGTAATCAATCTTCCTGTCAATCCGTTTTGGTTGTTACGAGTGTTTAAAATCGGCATATCAAGGACTTGAATATCCACTCCCATATTAGTTATGCTTTCCCATTCCTTGCAAATTTGAGAATAGTTACGACCGAATCTGTCAATACTTTTTACGACAATAAGGTCTCCAGCTCTTAACTTTGATTTCATTTCTTGATACTTTTCTCTGCCGACAAAGTTCTTACCACTTGCTTTTTCAACAATGATTTCATCTATCTTTAAACCTTGAAGTGAATCCAGTTGCCTGTTTTCGTTTTGTTCACGAGTTGAAACTCTAATATATGCGAATGTTTTTGCCATAATTAAATCTTCCTTATATTATCTGTTACCCTTTGGGAATTTTCTGAAATTCCCATAACTTTACCTACTGCAACACAATTTTGGGTTAAGGGGGATTACTCCCCCTCAATCCAATTTATGCAACCTTCTCTATCTTTGTTGTACTTGTAACTTCATCAATACCATATTGCTTAATAAAGGCATTCCACATCTCTCTAAATTCAGGGTACGCATAAGCACCATCGCAAGAAATCTTGACATATTCTTCCCCTGTATAAAGAATTTCAAATGGTTTTTCACCTATGTATTTATGCAAATCGTAATCATACTCACATTCTTCATATCCAACAATAAAAGAAATCTTAATATGTTCAATATCTAATCCGTAAGGTTCTTTGTCAGATTGTTTTTCTTTTATATCTATAATCATTCCGCCATTATTGTTATCTGTCTTATTGAAATAATGCTTAATTGTTTTTGTGCTAAATACATCTGGTATAGATAAACTGTTTTTACGGAAATTGCGTTCTATATATAGCGAATTTTCATCATCAATAATCTTCATGAAATCTTTAAGAGTTTTTGGTGGGTAGGTTCTATTTGTTACCATTTCCATGAAATCTCTAATAAAATGATTGTGCATAACTCGACCGATTCCCCATTGATGATGAACCAATCTAATATTTACTTTGCCGTTCCAATATGTTCTTTTAATTAAAAATGCTGTTCTTTGACCCATTGTTTTATTCTCCTTTTGATTTTGTACTACTCAACTAATTAGCCTTAGAGGGCTGGGGGGATTACTCCCCCTCAATTAATGTTCTGATGTCAGAAGCAAGGTATATCTTACAGGCTCTAATGCTGATAACTCCAAAAAGAATTTATATGAAGTTATTTCTTCATCAACCTTTACTGGTAAATCTATGAAAGATAAGTTTTGTTTGATTATTGAAATATGTTCATGATATTCACCGTTAAGGTAATCTTCCGTATAAACTTCCATATATCCTTGTTGCTCTTGGTTTAATGCGATTTCTACCACAAAGAATGTAAACTCATTTTCTTTGTAAGCCTGTAGAACCTTTGGCATATAGCTGACTACATTATCTACAACCCAATAAGAGTTCAAGGTCTTCTGAAAATCCATTACACCTTCTGTGTATAACAAGCTGTTACAAAAACTTCTCTTGTATAATCGTTCAGAACCATAGTTTCTGCCGTAAACTTCTTTAACTGTGTTATATGTTACTGTCATTTGTTTATTCTCCTTAATTGTGATTTTTGACTAATCCCCAAAAGGGGAAGGGGCAAAGCCCCTATGAGATTGTGAATTTCCTGTAATTAGTTTGCTTGATGAAGGCGTTGTATAGTTCAATATACTTCTTTTTGAAGGCTGATGTGTTGAAGTTATTTCTGACAACATTGGTAAATCTGATTGTAAACGCACCTACTTGTAGCTCTTCAAGCCCTGCATTATCCAGTAGCTTTTTGATTTCAGCTTCTTTTTCTTCTTTGAGTTCTTTCAACTCTTCCAGCTTAGCTTCCAATGCTTTGATAGTTCTGATTTCATCTTCTAAGTTGATGTTAGTAGTAATGATTTTTGTCATAATATTTGCTCCTTATTATTAGTTGTAATCCTGTGCAAACCCGTACGCTGCTTGCCATTTCATGATGTAGCCAATTCGCTATCTTGTCAAGTTTTGGGAGTAAAATTTCGCAGCAAAAATTAACTTGACAAGATGTAACTATATAGCTATGTTTTAAACAAAGAGGTAAAACGATATGCGAAAACAAAAACCAAAATATGTAGTCCCGGAGAGGATAAAAGCAAGAGTCAGAAACTTCATGAATGATTTTCTGACAGAGCAAGGTCAGACAAAAGCAGGACTGGCAACACTTATGCAAGACAAATTAGGGCGGTCAGGTTGCAGACCAAGTTTAGTGAAAAAGTTTTCACATGCAACTTTTCAGCTTGCAGAGGTTATGGAAATACTAGACCTGTTCGGATGTGAGTTACAAATAGTCAAAAAAGAGCCGATAGAGGGTACTGAAAAAGAGTGTTAAGCTATCTGCTAAATTCCTCACAGAAATTTTTAGGATTTTGGGGAAAGTTTACCTATGAAGAGCAAAAATATATCAGGCTTGTAAATGGAATATTAAAGTTTATTGCTCTTAGAGGAATAAATTGTTGAAATTTAATAGGTATTTTGCCCTAATAGGTCTAGAGGGGTTATCACATATTCAACAGACCAACATATTTAAACAAATTGATATCATTTAAAGACCACGAGTTAATAAAAGTTATTACAGTGATTGGGATATGAGTTACAGATAGTCAAAAAAGAGCTGCTAAAGGCTTCGATGTATACTGCAAAAACATTATATTTGTGTCACAATGGTCTAAATTAGAGGTGTAGTATGGTAACTAAAGTAGCAATCGGTCAATGTAGGGTTTCAAAGGGAGATAATGGAATAATTGAGAACTCTTTAGAAAGTCAAAGAAGAGAGATTATTCAGTTTGCAACACATAAATTAGGTATAACCGAAGATGAAATTGAGTGGTGCATTGAAGAAAAAGCACGTTCTTCTTATGATGAAGACGCTGATTGGTCAAAATTTGACGACTCCATAAACAAAGCAATTGAAACTTCTAGTATAAAATTCTTTATATCGTACGCACAAGACCGTTTCTGTAGAAATAGCAAGAAATCTAAAATGTATAAGCAACTTTTATTACAAGGTGGTGTAACTGTTAGATTTGTTCATGGAGATATCGAAGACCCTAATAGTGATAGTGGCTTCATTCAAGATTCTTTGCAAGAAATGATATCAGAATGGTATAGCAGAAAAATCGCAAATGAAACACTCAGGGGCTGCAAAGAAAATGCAAGAACAAGAGACCCTGAGTCTGGATATGTGTATCAAAATGGTGGTTCAGCTCCATTCTGGTTAAAACCATATAAAGTGTTAAAAGGGAAGGATACTCAAGGCACTCCATTTTATAGAACATACTGGGCTGAAAATACAGATATTTACTCTGCAAAAATAAATGGAGAAGTTGTTTCTAAAACAATGTGGGAATGGGGGAAATTCATATTTCTGGAATTAAGATTAAGACAAGCAAAATCATACAAAGATATAGCTGACTTCGCAAATGCCATAAAGTTACCAATTAGTAGAAAATCTAAACTCGCCAGAAAGAATACTTTATCATTGCAGGCAAAGCATGAGATTTTATATGGAACTGTTATTTACAACAAACATCATTATAACAACAACTACAAGAAAGGTTCGCTAAAACTTCAAGAAGAGTGGGTAATTGTTGAAAATGGTGTTCCAGCCTTAATGACGAAAGAAGAGTTTGACTTATTACAAGATATGAATAATCAGAAGGCAAGAAAGAAAGATTCAACATCTTCAAATAGCAAGAATGAAAAATTGTTAGTAGATATGCCAGATAAGTTCTATTGTGCCAGTTGTGGCTCTAAGATAATATCCTCTGGCAAACATTATGTATGTTCTGAGTATAACAGTCATGGCAGACAAGGGTGCAAAGCAAAGAGTTTTTATCTTCCAAGTGATTGGCTAGATGACAAAGTACAAAAGGAAATCATCAAATTATATCTAAACGATGATGTTATTCAAACCTTATATGAAAATTATGTTTTGGCAAAAAATAAACAGAAAATCGAATTAAATAACAACAAACAAGAGGCTACAATATTACAGAAAGAGATAAAATCTAAAGAACGAAACGCAAACAAGCTTATGGATAATATTACAAGTGGTAACGTTGAAGGATTAGCTTTAAAAGCTATGTCCGAAAAGTACAATGCAATTCAAGAAGAAATTACCAATCTCAAAGTTACTTTAGCTAATATTGAAACTCCAAAAATTTCGAGAGTGCTCACGTTGGATTATTTCCGAAGCATGTGCAAAAAGAATTCTAGGATTCTAGCCCAAAGTTTATTGGTACAAAGAAGGGCTTTTATTAAGAAGTGTATTGAGGCTGTAATCCTTGACCCTATTAGAAGAGAGGTTCACATCAAATTAGACATAAGTCCATTTCTGATGAAAAATGATGATGTGAAAACGGCTAAAAAACTGGAAGTATCTGAGTTTGATACTTCCAGTGAGATGGTTGCGGGAGCTGGATTTGAACCAACGACCTTCGGGTTATGAGTCTATAAAATCCCTATTTGCAAGGGTTTTTACTTGTAACTATAATTTATTAGAATTTATCACAATTGATTACCACACATGAGTTTCAGCCCATTTTGCATTTTCATTTTTTATCAGAGCTTTTCACAATTTTTCAGAATTTTCGTAACTTTTTTGCAACCCATTTGCGACTTCCTCCTTTATATTTGTTCACTCAACGCCACTTTTAAGGGGCGGGGAGGGGACAAAAACATTAATAGTCACCCTCATTCCGAGCCACAGAAAAATTCTGCAATTTTTGGTGAAATACCAACTCTAGCTTTAATTTTAAACGAAAAATTTATTGAAATAGTGCTTTTTGTTATGTAAAATAAAGGAAATTCAAAGAAGGAGCATGGGAAATGTGTATATTAACTTGGGATGATGTAAAAGAATATTTAAAAGATAAAAATAATGCAGTACTATTAGGCAATGGTTTTTCTATGAGCTACCAAATGCCAAATTTTAATCAAGCTGAAATTATAAAAGAAATGCCTTCGCTAAAAGATATGCAAAACATTGTTAATATTGAAAAATGTATTAAAGACACAGTTGCATTAATTAGAGACGATGAAACGAAAACAACAATTCCTAAAAATATTATAGAAGAATGGATAGCAGAAAAACTAAGACAAGAGTTCATAAAAACTTTATTTAATCGTATTCCTCAATCTTTGAGAGATGTTGAAGATGGATACAATACCAATAAAATTAAACAATATAAGAAATTTTTTAGTTATTTTAATCAAGTGTTTACATTAAATTATGACCCTTTAATTTATTGGATGTTTTTAACTTTTATGAATTATGGAGAGCAAGATTTTTTAAATTTAATTTATTTAAAAGAAAATATTGAACATATGGAAATAAATACCAAAGAATACAAAGATAAGTATAAAGAAATCGAAAAAATAACAAATAAATGTCAAAATAATGTTAAAAAAAATTTTATAGAAAATTATATTTGTCAAAAAAATGATAACTATAGCATTAAAATATTTTATAAAGATTCAGAAATAAGTAGTGATTCTATCAGCAATGCAAATTACTTAAGTAAAAAAGTCTATGAAAAAATATATGATAGCCTTTCTTGTATCAAAGAAGAAGATTCAAAAGATGTATATGACGAAAAACAAAACATCGATAACTGCATTAACAAGAGTATAGATACAAAAACAAATGAACTAAAAGCAAATAGAGATGAGTTTCATATAAATTTGAATGATGGGTTTATAAATAAAAAATGGAATATCAACAATATAAATAATCAGAATTTATATTTTTTACATGGTGCAATGCATATTTTTGAATCTGGGGACACAACATGTAAAATACAATCAGATGATGAAGGAAAGATGTTAGATAATGTAGAAAAGGCTTGGAACAAAAATTATAAATCATTAGTTGTACTTGAAGGTAATGCAGGCGATAAAATAAATAGAATTGAAAGTTCTAATTATTTAAAAGCTTGCTTTGATAAATTTCAAACTATATCTGGTAATTTGGTAACAATGGGAGTTGCTTTTGAAAATAGTGATAATCATATAATTGATGCTATTTATTCCAATGTAAACATTAAAGATATTTATATTGGAGGATATACAGAAGATGAAATCAGAAACAAAATGATGCCGAAGTTTAAAGAAAATAAAAAAGTTAAATATTTCATAACAAAAGATTTGTTCAAATATTAATTTAATAAATAAGGATTTTTATGGCAATTATTGATGAAAAATTTTTATATCAATCGGCAGGTTGGAAAGCTATTGGCTATATAGGTAGATTTGCAGAAATGCATCATATATTTAATCAAAATTCTCAAATTTTGCTTAATGCTATATCTATTGTGCAAGATGTTAATAGACCCGATAAAATAAAATCAAAAATATTTATTGATGATTTAAATACTTACGTATTTAATTTTATATCATCCGCAGCCGCCTTGAGAGATAATGCTCGTAAAATGCTTAAGAAATATGATAATACTGGTTTTGGTGATTTATTAAGCAATTCTATAAAAAATAATTTATCAAATAGTCTTGAAGGTTCATTTATTTTTAAATATAGAAATATACATACGCATTCAAATTTAGTATCCTTGTATTTTACAGATGATGATAAGGTTGTATGGATAACAGAAGAATTACTTAAAATTTCAGATGAATGGAATACTAAATCTAAAAAGTATATGCAAGATTCTGGTCAATATATTTATCTTGACAATCTTTTTAAAACATATATATCGCAAATAAATTCTTTTTATGGTTGGTTATATAATGAACTCATTAAATATCACAATAAAGATATATTACAAACAATAGATATTGCAGAAAAATTAAGAATAAGATTACCAAATATATATTATAAAGTTGCAAATGCTTCAAAAATTAATTTATAATCGCTAACTTTTGCAAACGTTTTATATATTGTTTGCCTATATATAAATTCTTTCTCGATAAAATTGTTTTTATGCAATTTTAAAGGAGGAAGAATGGTAGAAGTTAAGAATGAAGAACAGGAAGAAACAATGCGAGAGGTGGGACACCTTTTATTAGAGGTAAAATGTTTAGCAAGATTAGGGGCTTTAGCATCTGATTCTTGCATTATTGATGATAATTTACAAGTGCAGGACAATTTAGAGTATTATTTCACAATGAGGAGAATTGTTGAGTTAGTGGAAGATGTAGAAAATATTCTTTCATAAAATCAAGTTTTGAAATAATTAAGCTATTTTTACAAACCTGCGCAAAATTTTGTGTATGCTATAATTAGATTGGAGTGTTAGGAATGAATAAGAAAAGGCTGAAAGTACTAGATTTATTTTGCGGGTGTGGAGGTTTAAGTTCAGGTTTTGAACAAGCTGGCTATCAAATAGTTGGAGGAATTGATTTTAATCAAGCCGCAATAGACACCTTTAATTATAATTTTAAAGGCGCAAAAGGGATATGTTGTGATTTATTAGACATTGGTTTTGAAAAAATCAAAGATTATTTTGGCAAAATATCCGATGTTGATGTTATTATCGGTGGACCACCATGCCAAGGTTTTTCTGCTGCTAACAGGTATCAAAGTGGCGAAGACCCAAGAAATAAGTTGTTTTATGAATTTGTAAAATTTGTAGATGCTGCTCAACCAAAAGCAATTGTAATAGAAAATGTCAGAGGTATTGTTACTCGTGATAATGGATATGCAAAAAATAAAATATATGAAATATTTGAATCTAGAGGTTATAAAGTAACTCATAAAATTTTAGATGCCTCTGATTATGGCGTCCCTCAAAGAAGATTAAGAAACTTTTTTGTAATAACAAAAGGTTTTGATTTTTCGTTTGATATGATGCATAAAAAAAACATTGTAACTGTTGAAGATGCAATAGGTGAACTTTACAGTTTTGATAAAAATATTAAAGACTCAGATTATACTCTAAAAAGCAATCCTATCACTTCCTATAGAAGATATTTAAGAGATAAAGATAATATTGTCAAAAATCATGAAATTAAATATCCTGCAGAAATTGTTCAAGAAAGAATTTCTTATGTTAAACAAGGAGAAAATTGGACAAGTATTCCGAAAGAATTATTTAAGAATCAAAGAAATAATAGACATTCTTCTGCATATAAAAGATTGAAAGAAGATGATGTTTCAGTTACTATTGATACCGGAAATGCTCATAGCAATTATTTCCACCCATTGTATAATAGAATTCCTACAGTAAGAGAAGCTGCAAGAATACAATCTTTTAAAGATAATTTTGTTTTTCAAGGAACAAGAAGTGCCCAATATCGTCAGGTTGGGAATGCAGTACCTCCATTGTTAGCAAAAGCGGTAGCAACGGCGATATTGGAGGCTATAGATGAAGAAAAATAAGATTATTGATTTATTTTGTGGTTGTGGTGGATTAAGCATTGGATTTGAACAAGCGGGTTTTGATGTCGCTTTAGCCATTGATTTTTGGAAAGATGCTATAACAACTTATAATCATAATCATAAAAATAAGGTTGGGAAGTGCGAAGATATAAAGGATTTAACAACTGATTTTTTGAATGGCTTAAAAAAATCGGAAAATATTGTGGGTGTTATTGGCGGACCGCCATGCCAAGGTTATAGCACTGTAGGGACCAGAGATATAAACGATCCAAGAAACCATTTGTATTTAGAATTTTGTAGAGTTGTTGAAACGATACAACCTGATTTTTTCTTAATTGAAAATGTAAAGGGTTTAACCACATTAAATAAGGGTATGTTTAGAGATGACATATTAAATCGTTTTGGAAAATTAGGTTACAAAGTTAATTATAAAATTGTAAATGCTGCAGATTATGGTGTACCCCAAAATAGAAGCAGGGTTTTGTTTATAGGTATGAAAAATAGTAAGTTTGAGTTTCCAATAGGACCAACCTCTGAACATCCTGTTTCTTCAAGTGATGCAATTTCTGATCTTCCACAATTTGATGGAACGGAAGAACATATTTCTGTCACAAAGTATTGTAATAAACCTCAAACTACATATCAGAAAGAGATTCGAGGAAATTCAAAAACTTTATATAATCATGATTTTACAATTCATACAGAACAAACTGTTAGAATTATAAACATGATTAAAGATGGTGGAAAAATAAGAGATTTACCACCGGAATATTGGAATATAAGACGTTACAATAAAGCTTTTGAACGTATGAATAGTCAATTGCCATCAAATACTGTTGACACTGGACACCGTAATTATTTTCACTATAATCAAAATAGAATACCGACAGTCCGTGAAAATGCAAGACTGCAATCTTTTCCTGATAATTTTGAATTTATAGGGACTAAAACAAGTCAATATAAGCAAGTAGGAAATGCGGTACCACCTAAATTAGCATATGAGATTGCAAAGGAAATCCAAAAACAACTAGGAGATTAAAGTATGCAAATAGAAATATTTAATACCTCGTCGCCAGGCGCAAGTTTTACAGATAATACAAATTCCGTATTGTTAAAGATTTTCGAATGGATTAAGGAACATCCAGGATTAAATATTTCATTTAAAGAATTTCGTGTACGATTAGAAAATGATAAAGAAGTAAACGATAACAATAATAGAAATATCTTCCCTTTGTTAAAAAATGGTAGACTTGTGCAATATGAAAAAGGGGGAGAAATTTTAGTAGATAAATTTTATACAAAAACAGGTTTGGCATATGTAAAAACATTGGAATTATTGAATCTTATAAAACAAGATTCCAAATATACAAAAGATCAAGTGATTGCTTCCGAAAATAAATTAAACGAAATCTTACAAAATATTATTTATGGTGCACTTTTGAATATTGTTAATACGAATGATTTAAACTATGTTGAACCATTTCAGGATATGATTCAATTTCTATTAAAATTTCAAAAGATTAGTAAAGAAGAATATGCGTATCTTCTTTTTGAAAGACAACGCTCCGACATTTTTACGAGTTTAAATGCTATTGCAGACAATATTCATAAGTACAGAGCAAATGAAATAAATATTGAAACATCTGTAACTGTTAGAAATGATATAGAAATTCAACAAAGAACAAGCAGCAAAAACAGGCAAGAAGGATTGAGCTTTCTAACATCTTATGGATATTTTGTAAGTTTATTGAGCCAAGCAGGACTTATAGCAAAACAAGATAAATATTATACTATGGTAGGTAATAAAAGAGATTTATTAAAAAAACTTGTAGGAGAATAATATGACCAACAACCAAAATCAAATAGAACAACGTTATAATGAAATTGGAGATTTATTAAACTTAAGTAGAAATACTAATTCAGAAACTGCTTCTCGCACGCAAGATATTGAATATGCGTGGTATGTTGGGGCGACAGGAAACAATGCGGAAGGTAATTGGCAAGACTTTTCGGAACAATTTTTAAATGAGGGTAGATGGGAAAACTTATCTGCTCCTGAATATTATACAGATGTTGTTAATCAGATTCAGCCAGGAGATAGAATAGCCATAAAAGCATCATATACAAGAAAAAATAATTTACCTTTTGACAATAATAATAAATTTGTCGGAGTATTGTCAATTAAAGCAATAGGAACTGTTTTGGAAAATTCTAATGATGGTCGCAATATAAAAGTAAATTGGCAAAAAGTTGATCCAATAAGAGAGTGGTATGGCCCTGGAGCTCAATTAAGGTCTACAATTCATTTAGTTAAGGCAGCAAATGGATATATTTATAAATCATTATTAGATTTCACTTTTAACAATGGGGCACAAGACTATTCAATTTGTATAGATAAATATAGTGACAACGAGGAGGAAGAAGTTTCTGAAACCACACAAGGAATGGATCAACGGGATTTAATCAACACTCAAGATTTACCTATTAGACAACCAAGAACGAACAAAGATCCTCTTAATTTTATATTATACGGTGCCCCCGGAACAGGCAAAACATATTCTACTGCTGAATATGCATTATCTATTCTTGAAAATCGACCTGTTGACTTGTCTCGTAAAACACAAGAGGCAAGAAAACAATTAATGCAAAATTATAACAATTACATAAAGCAGGGGCGTATTGTATTTACAACATTCCATCAAAACTACAGTTATGAAGATTTTATTCAAGGTTTAAGACCTGTGTCTGAAAACAGTTTGTTTTCTTTTAAACCAATTGATGGCGTATTTAAAAAAATCTCAGACAAAGCAATGTACGACAATAATCAACCGTATGTTATTATTATTGATGAAATCAATAGAGCAAATATTTCAAAGGTTTTTGGAGAACTTATAACTCTTATTGAAGATGATAAAAGATGGGGCGAAATAAATGAAATGAGTGTAACTCTACCATCAGGTGATATTTTTGCAATTCCAAATAATCTTTATATTATAGGCACAATGAATTCTGCTGATAAATCTATTTCATTAATTGATGCTGCGTTAAGAAGAAGATTCAAATTTATAGAGCAACACCCGGATTCTTCTTTGATTACAGATGCTACACTTAAAAATGTTTTTGAATCATTAAATAAAATTCTAGCAGAAGAATTGGATAGTACAGATTTGCTAATTGGACATTCATATTTTATAAATCGTAACCAAGCAGATTTATGTGAAATATTAAATAACAATATTATTCCTTTACTATATGAATATTTCTATGACAATAAGAAAAAAGTTGCAAATGTTCTTAGCAAAGTATTAGAAAGATTATCAATAGATGTTTGTGACAATAAAATTTCTCGTCTGTACGTAAAGGAAGCTGAAAATGATTCTGAATCATTATGAATATTCACAAATAAAAAATAATGCATTACCGGATTCTTGGCGTTCTCAACAATCATTGGATGAACTGTTAGATTTTCTACAACAAAATTGGGAGCAGAGAGCCGTCTTCTATGAAGATGGAAAACTTAATAGTAAACAACAATTCTTGGCATTTACGGGACAACAAGGTGTTAAAACACAAAATTATATAGGTACAATTGTCTTTAAAGGGGAACAGTTAAATATTTATCCTAAAATGTTCCGTGAAGATGTTGACGATCAAAGTACAGATAATCTATCGCAAGATCATTTAATGAATAATTTTGTAAAATGGTTAGAATACTGTAATAAAATAGAATACCCTTTTATAAATATTTCAAGTTCTTTAAGCGATACAGAAAACTTAAAAGAATTATTTATAACATTGTATATTAACTATGTTAAAAACGCTCTTAACCGCGGCTTATTTTTTCAATATGTAGAAGAAACTAATGATATAAATTGTATTAAAGGTAAATTTGATGCAAAAGATTATCTCTTAAATAAAATATCAAGTGGTCAATTAAATAAATTTCGATGTTCTTATTCTAATTTTGAGTTTGACAATAAGGTAAATAGAATAATAAAAAACACTTGCAAAGAATTACTAAATCAAACAACCGGAAAAAATCAAAAAATCATTAGAAGAATACTAACAAAACTTGATGAGGTTTCTGATATCAATTGTAAGCCAAGTGATTGCGATAATATTCGATTAAGTAAAATGCACAAACATTATCAAATAATTATTAGCATGAGTAAAATGTTTTTACTTAATAAGATGTCTGATTATACATTTGATTCTCATGAATCTTTTTGCTTCTTGTTCCCTACAGAATTACTATTTGAAGGTTTTGTAGGTGGATTTATTAGAGAAGTTCTATCAGAACAAGGAGCAAAAGTTCATTTGCAAGAAAATCAAATGCACTTGATTGAGGATATTATTTTTGAAGGTTGTTCTTTAGGGGCAGCGTTTACAATGCGACATGATATTTTAGTAGAATTCAAAGATAAAGTATTTATTCTTGATACAAAATATAAACAAGTTTCAAGATTTCAGGGAAATAAAGAGGAAGTTAAACGAATTGTAAGTGAAGAACCAAAGCAAACAGATATTTACCAAGTTTGTGAGTATGCCAGAAAACGAAATATTTCAGACGTATTTCTACTATACCCTATGTACAGATATGAAGAAAAAGAGCCATCTTCCCCAATCGGTATAAGCAAAAGCGACAAAGGTGATATATATATCCATTTTGTAAGATTGCCATTTATTTTTGAAGAAGACAATGAACAAAAAATAAAAGATCAGCTCAAAGATATAATCATAGAAATGTTTTAATACTTGGGACACCGTGAACCAAAGAATCAGCTAGTTATATGCTTATATTTATAAGTGGTAGTTATTTTTAATGCGTTATTTATTCGTTTATTTTGCCTAAAATATACCAATTTATTCATTTTAAATAATTATGTACGGTTATTTTCCAATAAGTGCGTCAAAACCTCTCCTCCTTTTAGTCTCGGTGTCCTCAGTGATAGTTATTTCTGTTAGGTTTAAAGAGAAAGACCGCTTTATTTTTTTACATATGTTAAAAAGTTTTTGCTTGTGATTGAAAATATATAGACAAATTTATAATTTTATAAAAATTTTCACATATAGACATACTTATCTAAATTTTAATTTTTATTAGATATAGACAACTGTGTCTATATCGGCGTTTTGAGGAATGGTTAGTTATGAATATGATAGAACATGGTAAATAAAATAAGGAGAAGTTATCATGGAAAACTTAATTAAATTTATTGGAAGAACATCAGAGTACTTAACAGAAGAAGAAAAACTTTGGACTTTTATGGACCCATTAAGGATTTATCAACAGTCATTATATTTAGAAAAACGAGACGGGGAAAGAATTTGTATGTTTATGGACAAAAGAATTAAATTGTCTAAAGTATTATTCGAAGCACTCTATAAGATGGCTCAAAATCCAAACATTTCACATGACTTAGTAGATGATTGTGACTCCGATAATGAAAGGCAAATAAAACACCGAATAAATGAAAAATTCAAAGAGCTTGGATTTGGAAATATTGTGGTAAAACAACGCAATATTGATGGCTACAAAATAAACACAAATTTAATACCAGGACAATTTATTATTGTTAAATAATTTTGTCACAAATATCGATAAAATTGTCACTGTAAAGTTGTAGGAGATATTCCCGCCAAAAGCTATTGTATATAGAAAAGGAGGGAATATTTTATGCAAAATTTAATTGAATTAGAGTATGTTATTGATTTTTTGAAACAAGAACCTTGCATTGACATGGATTTACACGAAGCATATTTTTCATGTCCATTTTGTGAAAAGGATTATCTTGATGTTTTCAAAAAAATTTTTAAGAAAAAGTATTTAAAATACATTATTGAATCTGACATTGATTATGGGATGCTATGCTTTAATTTTAAAACCAGAGATTTTAAATGTGTTTCACTAAACGGAACGCCGTTCGGAGTTGTACATGCGCTTGCATTTGAAATGGTAATACAAGAAAAATATATTCCTGAATTAACATACTCAGAATACATAGCGTTAAAAAGACAAATGAAAAAGGAGAATTTATTATGACAAAACGACAATTAACGTTAGAAATGGTCCAAAAATATTTAGACCAAGAAGGGAAACAAGGTAAAGGATATGTAAAATTTCCTTGTCCGATATGCAGAGCTGAAGGCCACGATAAAAATGGCGACAATCTTACATTTTACGAAAGTAAGGATGGTTATTTGTTATGCCATAGGAAAGAAAATGGTAAAAATAGCAATCATGGTAAAAAAATCTATAAAGAAATTATGAAAGAAGAAAAGGGAGGAAACAATGAACTACTATAGTAACGGAGAATTTACAATTGAAGAGGTTGAGAGAGGCAATGGGTACCCTCTCAAAAAGACAGGTCCTAATCAATATCAAGGGCCCTGTGGATATTGCAGAGCAGCAGGTGGAGACAAAAAGGGTGATAACCTTCATTTCAATCCTACAAAGGGATTCTTCTGTGGAGCTTGTGTTGATAATGAGCATGGAAAACGATTAGCACAGGAAATTGTTAATTCAAGAAAAACAAAAAAACAAATCTATAAAAAGGTAACTGAACTTGGTTACACAGAAAAAGACATTGAAAAGTACCAAAAAGAATTATTCTCAAATAAGGAAATGCTAAACCTGGTGAAAGAAAAAACAGGTCTAAGCGAAGAAGTTATCCGAGAAGTAAAAATCGGTTATAGCAAAGACTCAAATGTATTTACCCTGCCTATGGTAGCTTTGGATAATTCAATTGTAGGACTTGAATTCAGAACACCTGAAAACGAAAAAGGGAAATTCAAATTCATATGTAAAACTAAAGGCTTTGCTCAAGACCCGAATAAATTATTATGCAAAATCAATTCACCAAAAAAACCTGCAGAAATTTTTGTTGCTGCAGGATTCAAAGACGGATATGCAGTCTTGCAGGATTTAAAGAACCACGGCAGAGAAAACGATGTTCTTATTGTAACCAATAGCAATGGAGAACCTCATACAGCCAAAGCTCTTAAACCTCATATAGATTTTCTCAGAAGTTTTAAGGAAGCAACTCTTTGTATGGATAATGACAAAGCCGGAAAAGCTGCAACTGAAAAAGTTGAGCAATCGATTCCTGTTACTTTCAATATTCTTGACCTAGGCAAACTTTCAGGAATCAATGAATACATAAACGATTTCAATGACTTACTGAAATATATGCAGGAACACAATATTACAGAAGATGTTGTTGCAAATAACAAAAAATTATCTGTGCATTCACTTTTGAAAAAATATATCAAATTCACTAATTCAAAGCTGAATCTTACAAAATATGCGGAAGTTGATGAAGGTGATACTGATAAATTAATCTATTTTGAACCTGGAATATACGCACATCAAGGATGTTATTATTCTATCAAATATGATAACGAAAACAAAAAATTGTCATATACACGCAAGTCTAATTTTACAATTGAAATAACTCGAAAAATTGTTTCAAAATTCTTTGCATTTGGGTATAACAATGAATACAAACTTGAAATTGTTACTCATCTTGGAGAAAAGACAACTGTACCACAAGTTTTGACGCAAAAGGAACTATTGGATTACAGAAACTTACATGACATTCTAAAGTCAAATGAAGTTCACATTACTACATTGACTGAGGTTGAACTTAAAAATGTTGTTTTGGATGAACTCAAGAAAATTAAAGACGAATTGCATATCTATAAGAACCCGTCACTTTTAGAACATAACCAAAACCCATTCTGGGCTTATACAAACGCACTTATTGACTTAACAGAAGATAATATTTTGCTACCTGACGATAAAACTACTGATATTATTCAGGCAGACAAAATAAGTTCAATAGCATTAAGAACTGACCGTGGAATGTATGCTCCTGAATTATACATACCTACATTAAGTTATGATGAATTTGTTAAAGAAAATAAGAATGATGAACTTATTCAAGAGTTTGCGCCTGTGTCAAAAACAATTCCTGAACTATTGGCTAAATGCTTGTTTGTAAGTACATTGAGGACTTATAGTAACAGACCGGAGGCATTGCTTGCTCTTGGTACAGCATTAATGAGCCCTTTTGTAAATCTTATTTTTGATAAAACTATGGGTTATCCTATAAACTTCTTGTATGGTGAAGCTGCTAGCGGTAAAAGCAACTTACTGCAGACTATTGCTTACATTTTCGGGTTTGATATGAGAATGTTAAGTAGCGGAAATGATACTGCACTAAATCTATTACACAATATGGAATACTACAGGAATATCCCCCTTTTGTATTCAGAGGTTGAAGGGTATTTGCAGAGAAATTTTGAACCTACAGTCAAAGCGGTATATGACAGAAATTCTCGCAGAAAAATGAGAGATTATGCTAAAAGCCAAGACATCAAAGCAGTCAATGCAACATTAAATTTTGCAAGCAATAATAGGACCTATAGGAATCCACAAACTGCTACAAGACTTGTTTATACTGAATACAGAAAAGATGATTTTATTGTAGAAGAAGCTGCAAAATTCAATAATATCAGAGAACAATATTTATCCTGTGTTCTACCTGAAATTCTGAAAAACTACAAAGATAAAAAAGGCTTAATCAAAAAGCTTAGAGCAAATATCAAGATTATTCAAAATCAGAATCCAAAACTTGACTTAAGATGTGTCAATAATATTGCCATTGCAATGGTAGGTACGGATTTACTATTCACAGCAGCAAACTTTGATAAGGATTATCTTCAAAGTGATGAGATTAAATTATTCCGATTAAATCTTGAAAATTATACAAAAGCATATCAGGATATGACACACACAGAGGATGTTTTTGAGAAGTTCTTGCGAATATTCTTACTACTTGCTAAATCCGGAAGAATTCAGTATGGAAGCGAATATGTGTTTAATGCTAAGAAAAAAGAACTTAGTATCTATGTAAATGGGGTATATCAGCATTTCAAGAAAGAATTCAAACAATCTGAAGATAGCGGTGTAATTATTCCTGAATCAAATGACATAATGAAACAAGCAGAAAAATTACCATTTATTGAATATAAAAGTAAAAATTTTGGGAACAACAAAACTCAGCGAGCTTTAGTAATAACTATTCCTGAAAATCACGAAATGCTTTCATATATCTTAGACGAGCTTATAATCTACCAGGAGGAACTTGCTGAAAGAGAAGGTAGTAAAGACCACGCAATTCAGACTCGGTATGCCAAAGACAAATTGGACGAAGCAAATGCAATCTAACTGCAATTAATTTGCAATTTTAAAACGCTTGTATATCAACACTTTCGGACAAAAATTGCGAAATTACGTAATTACGAACGAATTTTAAAAATAAAAAAATAAATCGTAATTTTGCAATTTATAACCGAAAACGAACTAAAAGTTAATAATAACAACTGTTTTAATAATTGCGAATAAAATTACGATAAATTACGAAAGAAGGTAAAAATGTTATTAACAGTAAAAGAGACAGCAGAAGTGCTAAAAATATCGAAATCAACACTATACAGGTGGGTACATCAAAAAAGAATAAACTATATTAAACTTGGTGGACTTAAGTTTGATGAGGATTACATTCAAGAATATATAAAACAACATACGGTGAACTCTGAATAAAAATGACCAAAATTTCTAGCTGCCCCGTAAAAATTCACATTTGCAAAAGTATACAAACAGGCTCGCAAGAGCTAAGTAACACGTTAAAATTATAATAAGGAGCAAAAAACAATGATAAAAGCAGTTAGACAAAACAAGAAAACAAACAAGTGGGAATACGATTACAAAGACCTTAAAGGCAAAAGAAAGATTAAAAAAGGCTTTAACACCAGAGATGAAGCTGAAAGAGCATTGATAAAGCATTATGAAGAATTAAACAAAGGTATAAACCCAATAAACAAAAAGACAAACATCAAAGAGGCAGGCGAATTATATCTCAGACTTCACGCAAGTACAAACTGCAAACCTTCAACATATAAAACTTATGAGGGTTACTTAAATAACATCATTGTCCCATTCTTTGGGGATTTGAATATCAGCGAAATTAGCCCGATACTTATCAAAGAATTTATGAAACAAATGCAAGACGCTGGCAGAGCAAATGCCACAGTAAACAAGTACATTAAATTCATAAGTGCAATTTACAATTTTATGATTGATAGCGATATTACCGTAAGAAATCCTCTTGCACGCGTAAAATCTCTTAAAGAAATCAAAAACAAAAAGATTCGTGCATTATGTACAGAAGAAGTACAAGCGTTATTATCAAAGACAAAACAAGTTTATCCCGACTTCTTCCCCCTTTTGTTTACTGCGTTATTTACAGGCATGAGACAGGGTGAACTTTTTGCACTCACTTGGGATTCAATAAATTGGATTACGAAGAAGATTACTATTGACAAAAACTATACCCATGGCATACTTGGGACGCCGAAAACAGGTAAAATAAGGATAATTGATATGTCTGATGAATTAGCAAAAGTTTTAAGAGAATGGCGTATGGCTTGCCCTAAAGGTGAAAACAATCTTGTTTTTCCAAACAATGAGGGTAATTATCAAAGTGCAGAAAATATGATGAAGCGAAGATTTCTTCCTGCATTAAACAGGGCCGGTATTGATAGAATAAGATTCCACGACCTAAGGCACACATACGCAAGCCTTCTTCTTGCAAACGGTGCCCCGATGAAGTATGTTCAACATCAGCTTGGACATTCATCAATAACTATGACAATGGACTTATACACCCACTTATTGCCGGAAGTTAATGACAAATGTGTAAACTTGTTGAATAGCGTAGTAAATCAAACCATTGAGCAACAAGAAGAAGTTAGAAGATTTGGAACTTAGATTTAGCAATCTCTTAATATTTTAGATATGTAATGTTCTTTGTATTTAACACGCTTTTCTTTTTCTATTTGTAAACATTCAAAAATGTAATCTATAATTATTAGCTCTAATACCCTATATATTTCTATACATTTGGACATATCCGTTTCAGTGTTTTTATCATTAAAATGAACTGTTAATGCACGTAATTCTGATATTTTTAAACCTATAAGTCCCCATGATTTCTTCTTTTGTTCATTTTTTACTTTAACAAATTTTAGTTCTTTTCTGAATAAACTTAATAATTTATTTTTATCATCTTTTTTTAATTCAGAAGCAAAATTAGATAAGACTAGTTCATATTTAATTTTGCCGTATTTTTTACTATTGCCTATTGCATCAATACAAGTTAAATAATTTGTCAGACTAAATTCCGTAATAACTTTATCTGCATGATTTTGTAGTAATATAAAGAAATATTTATTTAATTTATTTTTGTTATTAAATAAATGCTTAAATATAGTAGCCCATTCATTTTGTGTAAATGTATTTAATTTAAAAGGTGCTGATTGATGGTGGTACAAAGAGCGTCTTTCACTTATATGAATATGTTTCAGCATAAAAAAAGAAGAATCGTATTTTTCTTCACCATTGTTTGATACTATTCTTATTTTATCAATATTTGTACTAAAATCATATGTTAAACAGGTTAATAAAGATTTAATGTCATAAATTATTGGGTACAAATCTTCAATATTTCGTACAGTATTAATATTAATAAGCCAATCATGTTTGTCAGGTATTTTAATTCCTATTTTATCTTTATATGGAACCAATGTTTGTTCTAATTGCTTTTCTATAAGACTTTTTTCTTCATTGCTTAACTTTGAAGAACAAAATATTGAATCAAATATTCCCTTTTCTGGTAAATAATGACTTGATATATTCTGATTAAAGGTGATTCTTAAACCAGGTTTAACTCTAAAAGATAGCATTTTGTTTATGTATGGCGCATGAGATTTAAATCCTTGAGGATAACAAAATTCATTCCAATTACTATAAAATAAACTGATACTCTTGATAGAATCTTTTGAAAAATCAAAAGTACGATGTCTTGAAAATAATGCAACATCAAAAAATACTTGATACTGATAACCATAGCTACCTAAAGAATTTATAAATAGCTGACAGTCTTTTAAACTTATAAAATATGTCTCATATTGTTCATCATGAATTTTGCCGTATATGAATGGAATCGCTGTTTCTTTCTCTTTGTCTAAGGGGAAATCAGAGAATAATTTTAACTCAAAATTACTATTCTTTTGGTAAATTAATTGCCCCATTACTTCTTTATCGTCAGGTAAATAAAAAATTCCAATATATGTTTTGTTTTTCAAAAAATCAATTTCGTAGTTGTTCATTCATACTCCTAAAATAAAAATGCAACTTTTTTGCAACTTTTGCTCATTTTAGCATAAAAAAAGACTTTCAGAAATCTCTAAAAGCCTTTATTTCAAATGGTTGCGGGAGCTGGATTTGAACCAACGACCTTCGGGTTATGAGCCCGACGAGCTACCAGACTGCTCCATCCCGCGATATTTAATTTGTACGTGAGTGAAATACACTCAACATCTATATTATGCTCCGTAAAAATAAAAAATCAAGTCCTTTAAATTTTTATTTTAAAACTCTTATTTCCAGTTTGATTATTTTAAAATAATGACTTTCATCTTTTTCTATGTTAGCATTTGAATAATGGTATCTGGAGGCTGTTTATGGTGCAATTATGGATGGTTCGGTCAAACGGTGGTGATTTAGTTCCTACGTTTTTAGAAAAAAGTATTGTTTCTATTGGTTGGTGTTCTGATGTTGATTTTACAGGGGCTAAAAAAGAAGATTTTAGGCGTGCTTTAAATCAAGAATATCCATCAAGTTTGAAATCTGTTCCTACTTGGGTTGGCATTTGTGAAAATTTTGTAAACAAAATGTCTATAAATGATTATGTTTTGACCTATGATTCGGTTTTGAGAGTTTATTATTTGGGCGTTATTACTGGGGGATATAAATATAATCCTAAATTGACCGATTCCCATACTCGATCTGTTAATTGGTTTAAGAAAACAATCTCTAGGGATTCGATTTCTAATAGTACTAAAAATTCTCTCGGTTCATCTTTGACTATTTTTAAATTATCTAATGAACAAAAAGATGAAATTTTGCACATACTAAACCGTCAAGATTCCCAAACAAAAAGCGAAATAGAAATAATAGAGAATAATAAAGAATTTTCTGAAACTTTATACGATAATGCAAAAGAAAGTTTAAAAGATTCAATTAATAGTTTAAATCCAGATGAAATGGAAGAACTTGTGAAAGAAATTTTGAATGCGATGGGTTATGTCGCTCGACGCTCGAAAAAAGGTGCTGATAGAGGAGTTGATGTTTTTGCTTCTCCAGATGGATTAGGTCTTGAAGAGCCTCGTATTTTTGTAGAGGTAAAACATAGAGCAGGTCAAATGGGAGCTCCAGAAATTCGAAAATTTATTGGTGGACGAAAACCAGAAGATAAATGTTTGTACGTAAGCACTGGGGGTTATACAAAAGAAGCTTTATATGAGGCGGAACGGTCTAATGTTGCATTAACATTGATTGATATAAATCTTTTAGCAGAAACAATAACCAGATATTATGATCATTTTTCGGTTGAAGGTAAGATGCTTTCGCCACTGAAAAAGGTTTATATCCCTGCATAAGATTTGCTTTCTCCTCTATTAAAATGTTGACATCAAGTTCGTTCACATTTAATATAAATTATAGGAAGTATTAGCTATGAAGATATCTTTGAATTGTAGAACTGTATCAAATGAGGTTCAAAATATAGAAATTTCTACGGAAGTTATAAAAGGTTCGTTAGAAATTGATTTTTTGCAACATGAAGATGGCATGTGTTATCATTTGTTGAAAAAAAATGGAACACTTTACGAACAAGTATCTATAACATTTGATTCTCAGCTAAAGACTGATTTTTTAGATGTTGGACAAAATATTTTTATTCTTAGATCTTATTTGGACGGGAATTTAATTTGGGAATCAAATTCTTTTATTGTAAATAATAGTACTTTGGAACTTTCATATCATTTTGATGCTAATTCTGTTCAGTTATATTGGAATAAGGTCATTGGTGCGGATGGCTATATGCTTTATGCAAAATCTCAAGATGATATTTTTACTTCAATTAAAGAGGTTCAAACAAATGAAGCTGTTCTATATGGATTGAATGGTTCAGAAGAGCTTAAGGTTAAACCTTTTAAAAAAGAAAATGGTGAAAGGGTTTATGAATTTGGCTTTGCAACTTGCAAGCTTGGGCAAAAATCTTATTTAGAAAAATTAAGATTATTTTCTGCAATAAAAAAATCTTCTTTAAGTTTGTATTGGGAAAATATTGCAAATGCAGATTCTTATAAAATTTATAGATTAACAAATGGAAAATATGTTCTTCAAGATGTAGTTAGAGAGTGCTATTTTACTGAAAATTATCTTCCCGTTGGTTTTTCTTATTTCAAAGTGGAAGCGTGTATTGGTGAAGAGGTTATAACATCTTCACAAACAATTGTATGCAACATAAAAGAAGTTGAAATGTTTGCAGTAAATGTAAATTACAAAGTTGTTTTATATTGGAATAAAGCTCCTGGAGTTGCGGGTTATAGAATTTTTAAACGAACTCAAGATGGAAACTTTACTGGATTTGTAAGTACGACTGAAGCAAAATATACTGTTGAAAATGTTGTTCCTGGTGAGTTTTGCGAGTTTAAAGTTAAACCATTTATTATAGAAAATGGCAATCGGTTATATGGAGATTTAGAAGCAAAGTGTGCGGTTCAAACTTATAAAACTCCAAAAATAGATTTAGTTGTAAACGAAGCATATGGTGGAGAAGTTGCTGTATCGTGGATTTTTAACGGTGATGTTGATGGCTATGTGCTGTTGAAAAATGGTGTAGAATGTTTAGATATTGATGATGGACTTGCTCATATTGCAATGGTAAAATATTCAGCGGAGAAATTCAAAATTCGTGGGTATAAAAATGTTTTTGGTGCAAAAGTTTATACTTGTGAATCAGATGAAGCTTCTGTTGCGGATGAAAATAATCGTGCAAATATGGAAAAACCAAATGATTACAAATTATCGGTCGTTATTCCTGCGTATAATGCTCAAAAATTTATATCTAGATGTATTTCTTCCGCACTGGCTTCTGATTTGAAAGAAATTGAAGTTATTGCTGTTGATGATGGTTCAACTGATGAAACTAAGGATATTTTGAGTTGGTATGAAAATATGTATCCGCAGTTTTTCAAAAAAATATTTAAGGAAAATGGTGGTGCTGCTGAAGCGAGAAATTACGGAATAGCTGAATCAAAAGGACACTACATTGCATTTATTGATAGTGACGATATGATTAGGCCTGATGCGTATAGTACAATGTACGATTCTTTGCAAAAAACAGGTGCGGATATTGCGATTGGAAGATTGTACAAAGTCGATAATGACAAATATTATGTTCGTCATACTTTACCTTTACCTGCGTATAAAGCGATAAACCCAGAAGAATATTTGCGGTTATTGTTTACTCAAACATACAATAATGTTGCGGTTTGGAATAAAATGTACAGAACGAAACTTGTTCAAGAACATCCAATACCATTATTGTCATACGAAGATGTATCTTGGACTCCGTATATTTTGTCTTGGGCTGATTCTTTATGCTATGTGGATAAAGTTTGTGTAGAATGGGATAGAAAGATTCGTTCATTTACGTTGTCGAATGAACTTTCTAGTCGTTCGGTTGAATTAAAATATCAAGATAGATTGAAAGCTGTTGATTTCTTCTACGAAAATGGAAATCCTCAGCATAAAGAAGTTTTGGCATATTTGAAGGCTAAACGTCTTTATAATCAAGGTGAAACTGCTGGTTATAATGGCTATTTTGTTTCAATAACCAATATGTCTGATTTGTTGAGAGAAAATAGATTTTTACAGGCGGATGAAGAGTATTCAAATAAATTACGACCATATGTGTTAGATGTTTAAGTTATAGGATAGGATGGATAAAATGAATAATTATATAGAACGAGTTTTAAACGATACAAAAATGAAAAATTCAAATGAGCCAGAATTTTTGCAAGCTGTTGGTGAAGTTTTGGAAACTATTAAACCATTGTTATCTGTTCATCCGGAATATGAAAAAGAAGCAATTCTAGAAAGAATCGTTGAGCCAGAGAGAATTATTTCGTTTAGAGTACCTTGGCGTGATGATAGTGGAAATATTGTTGTTAATAGAGGTTACAGAGTTCAATTTAGTTCTTTGATTGGACCATACAAGGGAGGTTTAAGATTCCATCCAAGTGTTAATCAAAGTATAATGAAATTTTTGGGCTTTGAACAAATTTTTAAAAATGCACTAACAGGATTACCTATTGGTGGTGCAAAAGGCGGAAGTGATTTTAATCCAAAGGGGAAATCTGATTTTGAAATTATGCGTTTTTGCCAAAGTTTTATGACTGAATTATATAGACATATTGGGCAAGATGTGGATGTCCCTGCTGGTGATATTGGTGTTGGAGCAAGAGAAATTGGTTATTTGTTTGCTCAATATAAGAGAATTCGTGGAGCATATGAAGGTGGAGTATTAACGGGTAAATCAATTTCATATGGTGGCTCTTTAGCGAGAAAAGAAGCAACTGGTTATGGATTAATTTATTTCATTAATGAAATGTTGAATGCTCATCAAAATTCTTTGGAAGGTAAAATTGTTACTATTTCAGGTTCTGGGAATGTAGCAATTTATGCTGCTGAAAAAGCATATTCGTATGGTGCAAAAGTTGTTGCAATGAGTGATTCTAACGGATGTATTTATGATGAAAATGGTATTGATTTAGAATTAGTTAAGCGAATAAAAGAAGTTGAAAGAGGAAGAATAAAAGAATATTTGAAAGTCCATTCAAATTCTCAATATTTAGAAAAAACAGGAGAGGATTCTCCAATTTGGACAATCAAAACAGATATAGCCCTTCCTTGTGCAACACAAAATGAAGTAAGTTTGAATTCTGCAAAGGCACTTGTAGAAAATGGTGTGTTTGTTGTTGGAGAAGGTGCAAATATGCCTTGTGCTCAAGAAGCAACAGATTATTTCTTAGAAAAAGGTGTTCTTGTTGCACCCGCAAAGGCTGCGAACGCAGGTGGTGTTGCAACTTCAGCTATTGAAATGTCACAGAATAGTATGCGTTATTATTATACATTTGAGGAAGTTGATAGTCGATTACATCAGATTATGGTAAATATTTTCAATTCTTGTAAAAATGCTTGCGAAAAATGTGGATGCTCAGGAAATTATGTTGCTGGGGCTAATATTGCTGCGTTTGAGAAATTAGCAGATGCAATGATAGCTCAAGGTATTGTTTAATTAAAATTGTTAATTGAACATTGCTTGTATTGGGTGTAAATAAAAGATATGAGAAAGAATCGCAAAGTTGGACTGGCGTACGGGTGTATTGCCGCCGCTAGTTATGGAACAAACCCCTTGTTTGCCCTGCCTTTATACAATCGAGGTGTCGGGGTTAATTCGGTGTTGTTTTATCGATATTTTATTGCGGTTATTTTGTATGCAATTTGGATAAAATTTATTAAAAAGCATTCTTTAAAAATTACAAAAGATGAAATTTTACCTTTATTTATGTTTGGAATGTTATTTTCTATTTCATCTTTAACTTTATTTTGTGCATTTAAGTACATAGCAGTTGGGATAGCTTGTACGATTTTGTTCATTTATCCGATTATTGTTGCTTTAATTATGGCGTTATTTTACAAAGAAAAAATAACAAAATCCGTTGTATTTGCAATCTTTCTGACTTCACTTGGAATATTTTTACTTTATAATACAAATTCTGGAGCATCTTTGAATTTGTATGGTGTTGGTCTTGTTTTATTATCAGCGTTATCATATGCGTTGTATATAGTTGGCGTAAAAAATAACAAAGCTGTTAAGCATATGAAAGGTGAAAAACTTAGTTTTTACGTTATGCTTTTTGGATTGCTTGTATATATTTATAATTTAAAATTTTGTACTCAATTACAAGTGTTGCATTCCCCATTTTTATGGTTGTGTACGTTAGGTTTATCAATTTTACCAACGATTATTTCAATTGAAACAATAACAATAGCGATAAAATTAATTGGCTCAACTTCTACTGCAATATTAGGGGCATTAGAACCTTTAACAGCAATTGTTGTGGGGGTATTGTTTTTTAAGGAACAATTATCGTATAGAATATTGTGTGGTGTAATATTTATTTTGTTTGGGGTAATGCTTGTAATCTTACGAAATAATAAAAAGCATTAAAAAGCCTCGGAGATTACTCCAAGGCTTTCTAGTCTTATAAATGAATGATTAATCTAGATTATTTTGCAAAAGAATTTCTTTTAAGTTTTCTGCGGAATTTTGTAATTGTTTTAATTCTTCGTTGTTAAGAGATATTGGCACTAATGTTTCTATGCCGTCTTTACCAACGATAGAAGGCATACTCAATGAAACGTTTTCAATTCCATATTCTCCGTGCATAATTGAAGAAACTGGAAGAATTGAACGCTCATTTCTAACAATTACTTCGCAAATTCTTTTTACAGACATTGCAATTCCGTAGTTAGTTGCTTTTTTCATTGAAATAATTTCGTAGGCACTATTTTTGACATCAGAAGCGATTTTTTCTGTTGCGTTTTTGTGATCGTAATGACCTCTCATTTCGCAGAAATTATTTAGTGGAATACCAGAAACATTGGCACTACTCCACACTGCAATCTCGCTATCTCCGTGTTCTCCGATAATGAATGCATGAACGCTTCTTGCATCGACGTCGAGGTGTTTTCCTATTTCGTATTTCAATCTTGCAGTATCAAGAACTGTTCCTGAACCAATTACGTGGCTTTCTGGAAGTCCACTTAATTTAACTGCAACGTATGTCAAAATATCAACAGGGTTCGCAACGATAAGTAAAATTCCATTGAAATCTTGTTTTTTGATTTCTGGAATAATAGATTTGAAAATATTGATATTCTTTTTAACTAAATCAAGTCTAGTTTCTCCTGGTTGTTGGTTTGCACCTGCAGTAATGATAATAATACCAGCATCTTTTATTGAATCATAATCTCCAGCATATATTTTCATTGGTTTAGAAAATGGAATGCCATGGCTAATATCCATAGCTTCCCCTTCCGCTCTTTTTTTGTCTGCATCGATGAGGACTAATTCTCTGAATAATCCGCTTTCCATAAGACTGAATGCAGAAGCTGAACCAACAAATCCGCAACCAATAATTACGGCCTTACTAAAATTAATCGGGGTTTTCATTTGGGCTCCTTTCTAAAATTTATGTATGTATATTCTGAATAATAAAATTGAGTGATAATTTCAATCTCAATGTGGGGGTGACTTCATGTTATATCTTTATAGGTCGTTGTCAAGAGTTAATTGTAAAATAAAAAAGACATTCTTTCGAATGTCTTTTAAATGGCTGGGACGGAAGGATTCGAACCTCCGAGATGGCTGGACCAAAACCAGCTGCCTTACCACTTGGCGACGTCCCAATATTTAATTATCAACAATATTTATTCTACCCGCTCAAAATTAAATGTCAATATTTATTTTTACTTTTTCGTATATTTTATTTGATTTCTTTGAAAAATTCATTAGAAATCAATTGCGAATATTTGCTTTTTTCGTTAGCAGAAATTAAGATTTTATCATTCCCTTTTGAATCTTGGACAACTGAAATTATTCCAGAAATCTCTCCAATTGGGAATTTTTTAATTCTTGCGGTGAATTTTACGTATGGAATTTCTTTCCCGTAAGATTTCATTGTTCCTTGTTCTGTAACGTGAAATTCCTCTACCGCTGCTGATTGGTATTTAATTTTGTTGATTGCAGCTTTGATTTTTTCTTCCGCTTGTGAAGATTTGATATCCTCTTGGGTTAAAATTTGTTTTTTGCCAGAATCCACAACTACCATTTTTTGCCCAGAAGCTTTATGTTCTGCAAGTACTGCGTTGTATCCTAAAACTCCAGCTGCTTTTTCAATTTCAAATTCTCTGTTTACTTTTGAAAAGTCGCCAATTTTTTGAGCTCTTTCAAGTACAACATCTTTTGATGGATTTACAAAATTCATGAACTGTTGTTTTATCCAGTCTTGACCTCCAAGGGTCATGAAACCTACGATTAAAACCGTAAAAAATATTGCTCTTGTTACGTTTTTTAAACAGCCCATGTTGAAATCCTTTCATTTTTATATGAATATTATAATATGACCAAGTCTGAAATCAATCACATAAATAGTTGGGATGTTAATCCAGAAGAAACTACTCCTGTAATGCAACAATACTTGAAAATTAAGCAGGAAAATCCTGGAATTTTATTATGGTATAGACTTGGCGATTTTTACGAAACTTTTTTCGAAGATGCTCTTATAATGTCTAAAGAGCTTGAACTTACATTAACGGGTCGTGATGCTGGTGCAAAAATGGGTAGAATTCCTCTTGCGGGTATTCCTTATAAAGCCGCTGATGCGTATTTGGAAAAGCTTGTGCAGAAGAATTATAAAGTTGCAATTTGCGACCAATTGGAAGATCCAAAGTTTGCGAAAGGTCTTGTTAAACGTGGTGTTACAAGAGTTATCACCGCTGGTACTTTAACTGAAAGTAATTTATTAAATCAAAATTCTAATAATTATATTTGTGCCATTTATAAAGATGAAAAAAGTGATTTGTTTGGATTTTCTTATACTGACATTTCAACTGGAGAATTTAAAGTTACTCAAGCATCGTTAAATCTTGTGATGGCAGAACTTGCAAGGTTAAACCCTTCTGAGGTTGTTGCACCTAGTCTAAAACAGGATATAAAACCTTTCCAAATTGTTCCTGACGAAGTTGTAAATTTGCCAGAAGAAATTACGAAAAGATATAATTGTTCAAAAATTCCTCCATCTGTTTTTGATGTTGAATTTTCTCAAAATAATTTGAAACAAGTTTTTAAAACTCAAAGTTTGGAAAGTTTCGGGTATTCAAAGTATAAGTTGGGTTTTAGAGCTGCGGGAGCTTTGCTTGCGTATGTTTGGGAAACATTAAAAGGCAATATGCCAAAATTTGATAGGATTGAAGCATATGAACTCTCAGAATATATGATTCTGGATGCATCTACGAGAAAAAATCTTGAACTTGTTGAAACTTTGAGAGAAAAGAATAAATATGGTTCTTTATTATGGGCAATAGACAAGACTAAAACCAATATGGGTGCAAGGCTTTTGAGGAGTTGGATTTGTCAGCCATTGAAAAATGTTTCTGACATTATGGAAAGACAAAATTCGGTGTCTGAACTTGTCGCAAAAAGCGAAACTCGTTATAGTTTGTCTGAAACTCTGGAAAAGATTTATGATATTCAAAGACTTGCAACAAGGATGAGTAACGGTTCTGCAAGTCCAAAGGATTTTGTAAGTTTGAAATTGTCGTTATCTATGCTTCCTCAATTGCTTGATATTACAGAAAGTCTTGATTATGACATGTTCTCAACGATTAGAGAATATCGTGATGAAATTTCTGATTATGTTCAACTTGTTGAAAATACTATTGTTGATAATCCACCAATCTTACTTAGAGAAGGTGGAATTATCAAAGAACGTGTAAGCGGTGAATTAGATTATTTTAGAGATTTGCTTACTGGCGGAGAAGAATGGCTTCGCAATTTTGAGGAAGAAGAAAAAGAACGTACAGGTATTAAAAACTTAAAAATCGGCTATAATAAAGTTTTTGGGTATTTTATAGAAGTTACAAATTCATATTTAAATATGGTTCCTCAAAGTTATGTTAGAAAACAAACTTTAACTGGGGCAGAAAGATTTATTACTGATGAATTGAAACATCATGAGGATGATGTTTTATCTGCAAAATTTAAATCAACAGAACTTGAATATAAATTGTTTACAGATTTTAGAGAATATTCAAAAGAATTTGTTTCAAAAATTAGAGAAATTGCGGATTGTATTGCAAGAGCAGATGTTTTGACTTCATTGTCTGAGATTGCGGTAGAAAATAATTATTGTTGTCCTGTGATAGATGAATCAGACGATTTTATTGTAAAAAATGGTCGTCATGCGGTATTAGAAAAGATTTTACCGTTAGGTGAATATGTTCCGAATGATTTAGATTTAAAATCAAATTCAAAGAATGTTGATTCAACTCAATTTATGATATTAACTGGTCCAAACATGGCTGGTAAATCTACTTATATGCGTCAAAATGCTTTAATTGCAATTTTAGCTCAAATAGGTTCTTGGGTTCCTGCAGATTCTGCGAAAATTGGTGCAATTGATAAGGTATTCACAAGAGTAGGAGCTAGTGATGATTTGACTCTTGGTCAGTCAACATTCATGGTGGAAATGATTGAAACATCTTTCATTTTGAACACTGCAACAGATAGAAGCTTTATTTTGTTAGATGAGATTGGGCGTGGTACAAGTACCTATGACGGTGTAGCAATAGCTTGGTCTGTGGCTGAATATATTGCAACTAAAATAGGAGCTAGATGTATTTTTGCAACTCACTATCATGAATTGAATGTAATGACTAAAACTTATCCGCAAATTAAGAATTATAGAATTACAATTTCAGAAAATAATGGAGAGATTGAATTTTTGAGAAAGATTGTTCAAGGTGGTGCGAGCAAAAGTTATGGTATTCAAGTCGCTAAAATGGCAGGCCTTCCTAGTTCTGTTGTGAAAAGATCTGAAGAATTAATGTTAAAAATGCAAAGAGATTTTTCAAATAACCTTGCAACTCGTAAGAAAATGGTAAATAATGAAGATGTTGTTCCACAGCTTTCTTTATTTGGGATGTAAAGATTTCTAAATAGAGCTAGCAAAAATATTAATTTTAGTGTTTTAAAAATTGAGCAAGGAGTGTATATTATGATGAAGGTAGGATTTAGCCCAATTAGTTTTAGGGCAAGCGAAAATCAATTAAATTTACAGAACAACAAGCCTCAAACATTAGGTACTGTTCAAAATCAAGATTCTTCAATTCTTCAAGCCGAAGCTCCAAAAACACGTAAATCCGTGAGAGAAAGAATTGCTGGAGTTTGGAAATTTTTTGCATCTGCAAATAGGCTAATTCAGGCTTACGCAAAAGGTATTGCCTATGCAACAGTTACGGGAATTGGTGTTCTTTCTGCTTCTTGGTTGTTTAATTCTTTACCAAAAGCGTTTATGAAAAATGGACCAAAATTATCTGCAACAATCAAACATCCTTTGAACCATATTAGTAAGTCTGGAAAGATTTTTGCGGTTGTTGGTGCTGTTGGTGCTATGGGTTATCAAGCATTGAAAGGTCATTTGTCTGCAAACCAAAGAACTGCTGATATTGATCATCAGCTAAGAGTAGGTCATAGAGACAGTTAGGCTCTTCTAAAATATTTCTAGCCAAATTGACAGATTGGTAATGTCTTTTTATTTAATCAATCTGTCATAATGTTCTGCGTAAAAGTCGCCATATCTGTCTTCTAAAATTGCTTGACGACATTTTTTGGCAAAATCGATTAAGAACTTAATATTATGAATTGATAGAAGTGTTGATGCCGTTTGTTCTTGACATCTCCAAAGGTGTCTGATATATGCTCTTGAATGGTTTTTGCAAGCATAACAATCACAGCCCTCAACAAGTGGTGCGTGATCATCTTGATATTTCTTGTTTTTAATGTTAGCCTTTCCATCCCAAGTGAAGAAAGAACCGTGTCTAGCATTTCTTGTCGGTAAAACACAGTCGAACATATCAACACCATATTTGATTCCGTTTAATAAATCTTCTGGAGTTCCAACTCCCATTAAATATCTTGGTTTATATTTTGGAAGAAGTGGAGCTGTTAATTCTGTGAAATGATTTTTAATATCTGTTGGTTCCCCAACGCTTACTCCTCCAATTGCATATCCAACTGCGTCAAATGAAGAAATTACTCTTGCACTTTCTTTTCTCAAATCATCGAAGAAAGCTCCTTGCACAATTGGGAAAAGAGCTTGTTTAGGGTTAGTTTTTGCATTGAAACATCTTTCTAACCAACGGTGAGTTCTTTCCATTGCTGCTTTTGCTGTTTCATAGTCGCAAGGGTATGGAGCACATTCATCAAATGCCATCATAATATCTGCTCCAATGTCTTGTTGAATTTCCATTGAAACTTCTGGAGAGATAAAATGTTTTGTTCCATCTTTAGGATCTCTGAATTCAACCCCATCTTCTGTAATCTTTCTCAAATGAGATAATGAGAATACTTGAAAGCCTCCAGAATCCGTAAGTACTGGCTTATCCCAGTTCATCCAACCGTGAATTCCGCCAAAATCTCGTATTCTTTTTGTTCCCGCTCTCAAGTATAAATGATAAGAATTTGCTAAGATTATTTGAGCTCCTGTATCTCGAATTTGGTCGCAGGTCAAGGATTTTACGGCAGAATTTGTTCCAACAGGCATGAAGATTGGTGTTTCAATTTTGCCATGTGGTGTTGTTAAAATACCTGCTCTTGCTCCTGTTTGAGCATCTTCGTGAATTAATTCATAGCTAAAATAATCTTTTTCTTGCATAATTCTTCTTTCTAATTTTTGGAATATTTATTCAGCATCTAAGTGTTCTATAACAAGTTCTGACATAGATTTAGAAGTTGAACATAATTCTTCTTCTTTGAAGTAAATTTTGATTTCTCTTTCAGCACTAGCAATAGAATCAGAACCGTGAACGATATTGTATTCTTTTACTTGTGCATAATCTGCTCTAATTGTTCCAACTTCTGCTTCATCAGGATTTGTTGAACCCATCAAGTGTCTTACTCCTGCTACTGCGTTGAAGCCTTGTACTACCATTGCAACAATTGGACCACTTTGAAGATATTGAATAAGTCTAGGGAAGAATGGTTTGTCTTTGTGTTCTTCGTAATGTGCTTTTGCTTGTGCATCTGTTGCTTGTAGCATTTTCATTGCAACAATTTTGTAACCTTTGGTTTCAAGTCTTTTGATAACTTCTCCAACTAATCCTCTCTGTACCCCATCAGGTTTTACTGCAACAAATGTTCTTTCTTCTGCTCGCATATTTTTCTCCTCTCCAAAAAATACATTATAGGTATATTATAACATAAACATTTCTATAATGTTGAACTCAAAGGATATGTTCTGTTTTTATTTGAATAAAGCTTCAAAAATTCCTTCTGAATATGTTGGATGAGCAAAACAAATTTCTTTTAATTGGTCAATTGTAATGTTATTTTGCATAGCAATAAGTATCTGCTGAAGAAGTGAAGATGCTTCTTTTGACACAATGTGAGCTCCAACAATTTTATCTTCTTGAGTTAAAAGCTTAATAAAACCTTCTGTTGAATTGTCACAGTGTGATTTCCCAAGTGCAGAAATTAGAACCATAGATTTTTTATATTCTTCTCCTTCTAAATCCTGTTCTCTTTTCCCAACCCAAGCGATTTCTGGTTCTCCATAAACAACAGATGGGATTAAATCTTTTCGATATGGAATATTTTCGGTCTTTTCAATAGCTTGTTTAATTGCGTAGTGTGCTAATTGGATTTCTCCAGCTTCATCTCCAATATATGAAACTCCATTTATTTTTTCTTGCGAATTTGGTTCTCTTCCAATTGCAACAAGAATTAGCTCTGGATTTAAGGTTTCTCCAGATGAGAGTGTAACGATATTATTTTCAATTTTCTCCACATAATTTTTCGTGTAAAATTTAATCTTGTTAGTTTTGAAAATTCGTTCAACTCTTTTTGAAACTTCTGTATCTGCAAGTGGTAATAAATGTGGTGCAAGTTCTACAATTGTTGTTTCAACTCCAAAGTTTGAAAAAATTCTTGCCCATTCAATTCCGATAGCCCCAGAACCAACAATTAAAACTGATTTTGGCAATTCTGAAAGGTTTAGAATATCATCAGATGATAAAATGAATTTATGGTCAAATTCTAACCCCTTAACGGTTTTAGGTTTTGAACCTATTGCAGAAATAATTTGTTTTACGTGGTATTGTTCTCCGTTTGCATCTATGATTTCATTTTTTGATGTGATTTTTGCATCGCAATTTATAACTGTAACTTTTGAATTTTTGAGAGCTAACTCAATTCCTTTTCTTAATTTTTCAATGGTTTGATTTTTTCTTTCAATCACTTTTGAATAATCCAGATGGATATTTTCAACAGAAATGCCAAAGTCTTGAGATTTTTGAATTGATTTGAAGATTTCGGATGCGTGAAGGATACTTTTTGTTGGAATGCATCCTTTGTTTAGGCAAACTCCGCCGATGTTTTCTTTTTCAAAAAGAACAACAGTTTTGCCAGTTGATGCGGCGTGTAATGCGGCTGTATATCCAGCTGGACCCGCTCCGATAATTCCTAAATCAAATTCGTTCATTTGTTAATCCTTATTATCTTGTGTAAACTCTTGGAAGTCTTACTTTTAGACGGCATGTAAGTTCATAGTTAATTGTATGAAGAATTTTTGCCCATTCATCAATTGATTTATCTTCATCAAGAAGAGTTATTACATCTCCTGTTGTCGCTTTTACTCCAGTTATGTCAAACATCATTTGATCCATAGTGATGTTCCCAACTTGAGGAACTTCTACTCCATTAAGACGTCCTGTAATTTTGTTTGATAGTAGTCTTGGAATTCCGTCAGCATAACCTAGGGGGACAGTTGCAATTGTTCTTTCTCCTTTTGCGGTATAAGTGTGGCAATAACTAATTCCTTCTCCGTCTTTTGCGGTGTTAATATTTACTATTCTACCTTTTAGTGAAATCAGTTGCTTAAGTTTAGGCATTCTAAAGTTTACCCCTTCAGGGAAATCAGGATATAAACCGTACAATGCAATTCCAACTCTTCTCATATTTGAATTTGGGACATCATAACAAATTGTCCCTGCGGTATTTAGAATATGTAATAACAATCCTTTTGTATCAATGTTATCAATAACACTATTCCATTTTTCAATTTGTTCTTTTGCTTTGTCCAATTCTTCTGCTGCTGCAAGGTGAGTGAAAATTCCTTGGAGTTCTAAAAAGTCGCACGACTGAACTTTTTTGATAAAGTTAATCGCTTCATCTGCTCTAACACCAATTCTATTCATGCCTGTATCAAGTTTGATATGAACTTTTGGTTTGATACCTGTTCTTTTGTAAACTTGTTCACAAGCTTGAATATGTCCTTCTGAGAAAATTGAAATCGTAATATCGTTTTTTACTGCACTTTCAACAGCCCATACTGGCACCGCACCAAGAACTAAAATGTCGCAATTGATTCCTGCTTGACGAAGATCTACACCTTCATCAATTGATGCAACTCCGAGCATATCAATTCCGCTAGCTAAGATTGTTGGGGCTAACATTACTGCTCCGTGTCCGTATGCATCTGCTTTTACCACTCCAAGAAGTTTAATTCCTTGGGGTACATTTTTTTTTATCTCTCTAATATTATTTTCTAAATTGGAAATATTAACTTCGACCCACGCATCTCTGTGGATATTTATATTTGTTTGTCTTGTATTTTTCATAGCAATTTTAGTATAGGACAAAATTTTTGTATCGGCAATAATAATTTCATTCAATTATTTGATACACATTTGAGAGGATTATGCTACGATTATTTTGGAATAGTGTGAGGATATATAAATGGAACAAATTCTACAAAATATAAAAGAAATTTTAGGTGTACCTGCTTTTTTAATCAATCAATGTCCGATTTTGCCTCAGTATATAAAATTAGCACTGATTGATAGTATCAACTTTATTCCATGGTTGTATATTTTGTACTACGGAATTGAATTATTAGAAAGATTTTTCTTAACTCATATTGAGATTTTTGTAAAATTAATTCAAAAATTAGGCCCATTATTTGGGGTTGCAATTGCAAATGTTCCTGAATGCGGATACCAAGTTATAGCAAGTACTTTTTATTCAAGAAGAATGATGACAAGAGGAACTTTATTAGCGTTTCTAATTGCGGGTTCTGATGATGCTCTTCCTTTATTATTTATGGATTTAAGCAAGGCTTTTGTAATTATTCCGATTGTAATTATAAAAATTATCGTTGGTATTGTAGTTGCTTATTCTGTTGATATTTTTGATGCTATTACCTCTGGAAAGAAAAAACTTCTTGAAGATGTAAATGTAATCAATTCTGATTTGAATGAGCCAGCTTGTTGTCATCATAGAATACAGACTGTGGAAAATCCTCCATATTGGTATATGCACCCATTTACGCATACTTTTAATATGTTTATGTTTACTTTTATTTGTTTGGCATTTTTCTATTGTTTAATTCAAAGTAATGCAATGGGTTCTGCTGAAACCTTGGCAAACTTTTTTATGATTAATTCTCCAATTCAAGTAATTGTAACTGCTGTGTTGGGTATGGTATCTAATTGCTTTGTATCGGTATTTTTAGCCGTTGCATATGTTAAAGGAATTATTAGCTTTCCAGCTCTTCTTTCTGGGTTAATTACAGTGACAGGGCTTGGGTTGATGACATTGACTAAAAGATGTGATAAGAAAAGTGATGTGACTTTTATAACTGGTGTGATGTTAGTTGTTGCAATTGCAGTTGGATTAGTTGCGTATTACAATATGCAAGTGTTGGATATTGTTAAAGATTTTATTGTTAGATAGGATATAAAAAATGCATGGATTTATAAATTTAATAACTAATTGTTTTAATATTATTTGTCATTTGCCAGCTCATCTGATTGAACCGATTGGGTTTCTTCCAGAATTTGCAAAAGATGCAATGATTGATAGTTTAAATATTTTACCATTTTTATTTATTGTATTTGTAATTATTGAAGTTATTGAACAATATTTTACAAAGAAAAGACATTTATTTGTGTTCTTTATGAAGAAAGTCGGACCGATTTTCGGTAGTTTACTTGCATCAATTCCTCAATGTGGATTCTCAGTAATTGCAAGTACGATTTATACAAGAAGAATATTAAGTAGAGGAACATTAATTGCGGTATATTTAGCTACATCTGATGAAGCTATTCCTGTATTGTTAACATATCCAAATAAAGCGTATATAATTATTCCTGTTATTGCAATAAAAATTGTAGTTGCAATAATTGCTGGATATTTGGTGGATATTTTTATTGGCTATAAAGCGAAGGAACCTGAAATTGAACAACACCATCATTTAGCGTCTGTCGAAATTCATTCAGAACATGGATGTTGTCATCACCAATTGGCAGATGCAACAAAGACGATGGATTTTTGGTTACACCCATTAAAGCATACTTTGAATATTTTTGGATTTATTTTAGGTATTTCTTTAGTTTTGGGTTTTGTTCTTTCAAGAGTTGGAACTGAAGAAGTAATGGCTAAATATTGTTTGATGAATTCTCCATTACAGCCATTTTTAGTTTCATTGATAGGTTTAATTCCAAATTGTGCAATCTCTGTAATGTTAACTATTTTGTTTGTAAAAAATACAATTAGTTTTGGTTCTTTGCTTGCAGGATTGTGTACATCTGGAGGTTTGGGTATTCTAGTTCTGTTAAATAAAAACAAAGATAAAAAAGATACGGCAATAATTATTTCTATCCTTGTAGTTGTTGGTACATTGATAGGTTTGGCTTTTCAATATGACTTGTTCCATTTTAGTAGTTTATTTAAATTTATTGGAATTCAATTATAATATTGAGGAATGAAATGAAACAAATTCAATCTGAAAAATTCAATAAGGCCTTTGGTTTTCATCAACAAGGAAAGCTTACTCCTGCAAGAGATTTGTATATGGAAATACTGAAAGATGAACCTTTAAATCACGAAGTCTGGGATTTGTTAGGTCTTTTGTATTCCCAAGTCAAAGATTTTTTAGAAGCCGAAGTTTGTATAAAAAAAGCTATTTCTATTCAGCCAGAATTGTATTATTTTGAAAATCTGGCGGGAGTTTATCTCCAGAAGGGGGATTATGAGCTTGCAATTGATTTTTATAAAGAATTAACTACGCAATGTCCTAATCGTTATGAATACTGGTTTTATTTAGCTATGGCTTATAAAAATCATCATGATTGGGAACTTGCAAAAGACGCATATTATAAGGCTGTTGAACTTAATCCAAAATCTCACGAATCATATTTCAATTTAGCTTATCTATGTTTTAACGATAACAGACCTCAAGATGCTGTTGAGTGTTATAAAAAAGCGTTAGAAATAAATCCTGAAGATTGGGAATCTACATATTTTCTTTCTCTTGCTCAAATGCAAACAAAAGATTATGAAAATGGTTTAAAATCATTTGAATCTCGTTTGTGTAGGCATAGTGCAATTGTTTCGCAAGAAAAAACTTATCCGAACTTAATGAAAGAAAAACCTTTATGGAATGGTGAAGACTTAAGGGATAAAGTTTTATATACATATTACGAAGCGGGGTTTGGGGATATTATTATGCTTTATCGTTTTATGCCAGAACTAACTTCAATGTGTAAAAAAGTCATATTCAAACCTCAAAAAGAATTAGCTCCATTATTCAGAGAGAATTCTTATGGTGCAGAGATTATGGAAATGTATGATTTTGAGAAATATTTAGATTTCGATTACCATATTCCATTTTTGAGTATTCCTTACGTTTTGGGTAAAAAAGGTGAAGATGTTTTTGTACATCATAATGACGGTTATATAAAAGCAAATCCTGCAAAAGTTAATTATTATAAGGAAAAGTATTTTAATAATGACAAATTTAAAGTTGGAATAAAATGGCAGGGTAATACTTTTTATGACAAGGAAAGAGTTTTAAAGGTTGAGGACTTTTTCAATTTGTTTGAATTAGAGAATACTCAATTTTATTCTTGCCAAACTTTTGAAGGTTCTGACGAATTTGAAAAAATTAAAAATAAATATAATGTCATTGATTTAGGTTCTACGTTTACAAATTTTTCAGATACTGCAGGTGCTGTTGAGAATATGGATTTGGTAATTTGTAATGATACGTCTTTAGCTCACTTGGCAGGTGCGATGAAGAAGCCTTGTTGGATATTATTGCCATATATATACAATTGGCGTTGGCATACGGATTTGAGCCATTGTGATTGGTATGATAGCGTAAAATTATATCGTCAACCAGATCATGGTGATTGGAAGTCAGTATTTGGTGATGTTGAAAGAGATTTGAAGCAGTTGTTGACGAGTAAAATTATTTGAGTTTACAGTTCTTAATAAAAAGCATTATGAAGGCAAATTTTATTTTCAGCAGGTTTTATCATGTTGAAGTGTAAAGGTAGGAACATGATTAACGTACCAAATATTAACCAAACTGCAAGTAATATTGGCACAACCCAACCTAAACAGGAAAAAGTGCCAAATCAAAATTCATTGAATTCAAATTCATCTCAGGCTCAAAATTATACCCAAACAATTTACCCAGAAAAAACAACTTCTCTTTGGGGAGCAAAAGAAGGAAGTGTTTATAATCCTTCTTCAACTCCTGAGAATGCTCCAAAGACAACTCATACAAGTTGGTTCTATATAAATGACGTTCACGGAAAAATGACAAATATGGAACGTATTTATAATATGACAGAAGAATTTGATCGTTCTAATCCGAAAGCAATTACAAATTTTTATAAAGATGCTCCACAAGGAGATATTTCAAAATTCAAAGTGTCTTCTGGAGATATTATTTTAGGGGCAAATTATACTCATAACCAAGTAGCTAACCAATTCTTGAATTGGAGTGGCTTTATTGCATCAGCTTTAGGAAACCATGAATTAGATATTGTTGACCCTACAAAAATGGCTGCGTTGTTAGATAATGCAAATTATAAAATGTTAGCTGCCAATATTGATGTTGATAAAAATTCCCCTGTTTATGGACGAATTCAAAAATCAATGGTTGTTGAAAAAGATGGTGAAAAATACGGACTTATTGGTATTGCTCCATCTGATATGAATGAACGTGTTAAGATGAATAATACATTGAAAGATTTTAAAGTTGCAACTCCAGATGAGACAATAAAAATCGTTCAAGAAGAAGTGAATAAATTAAAAGCTCAAGGTATAAATAAAATTGTTGTACTTTCTCACGAAGGTATAAAAAATGATAAGAAATTAGCTCAAGAAACAGAAGGTATTGATATTATCTTTGGAGCACATACCCACGACTTGATTGAAGGAATAAAAGAAGGCGAAAACTTATTCTCTTCAAAATCAGGCGAACCAGTAGTGATTACCCAAGCTGGAAAAGATGGTGAAACTGTTGGTATTTTGAATGTTGATTTTGACGAAAAAGGTGTTATCAAAAAAGTTCAAAACAATGTAATCAAAACAAGAGCTTATAATAGGCCGTTATTCATAAAAGATTCAGTTGAAAGTATTTTAGGAAAACCTGAAGTTATTGGACGAGTAAAAGCGGCTGTTGAACCTCCTGCAAAAAGATTAATTGAAAACAATCCACACGGTAATTTAATCGCAGATGCAATGAGAATGGAATTAGGTACAGATATTGCAATTTTGAATGCAGGTAATATTCGTGGAAGCTTTACATCTGGTCCAATTGATACAAGATTAATTTCTGATATTACTCCATTTGAAGATAATATGATGATTTTAGGTTTGACCGAAAAACAGATTGTTGATTCTATCAAAGTTGGATTGAAATCTGTAACAAAAAGTTCCAACAAACCAGGAATTCTTCTTGTTTCAGGATTGAGATACAAGGCAAACAAAAAAGGTGAATTGTTAGACCTTGAATTTACAGATAAGAATAATCAAGTTCATAAGATTGATGTGAATAACCCAGATCCAAACAAAAAATATACAGTAGCTGCGGATGATTTCTTTGCAACTGGTGGTGATGGATACTTAGAAAGTAACAAAAATCCTGATTTTGTAATCCAAAAATTTGAAATGGATAAAAACAAATTAGCTTGTGATTATATCAAAAAATTAAATCAACCAATTGAAATTAAAGATGACCATAGAGTTGAATTTGTAGATTAGATAATAAAAAGCTCCCGAGTATAATTGGGAGCTTTTTTTATTATGATAATTTTCTAATCAATTCTTGAGCTTCTTCGCATTCTGGAAAATTTTCTGCAATTGTTTCTGCATATTTTAATGCATCATCTTTTTCGTCAAGACTATCGCAACATTTAGCCATATTTAATAGTATATTTATGTTTAAAGGTGCTTTATCTAACATGCTTGAGAAAATTGATTTTGCTTGTTTGTAATTGCCAAGTTCCATATAACATAGCCCTAACAAGTTTTGAACATCTGGAATTCTTTCAAGTTCAAAAGACTTAACCAGATACATTTTTGCACTCTCAAAATCACCTGCAAGGAAATAAATTCTTCCAGCAATAAATAGTAAAAATGCTGAATCTGAAGATTTTTTCATTGCTTTGTTAATTTGCTCCATCGCCTTATCAATTTGTTTTAAATGAGTTTTATTTAATGCTGAAAATGCTAAAGCGTTAGGGTTTTCTGGTGCAAGTTCAACTGCTTTTTGATACATTTCATCCGCTTTTTCAAAATTAGATGTTGAATGCAAATAATTTGCATATTCTAAAACAATAGCATAATTTTCTGGGTCGTATTGATATGCAAGTTCGAACTCTTCTTTTGCATAATCGAAAAGTCTTTTGTTTAGATAAATTACTCCCAAATCCTTATGTGCAGGAGCAAATTCTGGTTTTAATTTGCAAACTTTTTTCAAAATTTGTTCAGCGTTGTCAATGTCACCAATTTTTACGGATAGTAGTGCTAATTCATAATGTAATTGATATGAAGTTGTACCTTGCTTAATTATTTTTTCATAAATTTCTTTTGCATTTTGGTATTGACCAGTTGTCATGTAAATACCTGCAAGTTTTTTCAAAATGTTTGTTGCTTTAGGGTTCATCATTGCTAATTGTTTTAGCAGTGAAATTGCGATTTCAAATTCTCCAATTACTTCGTAGCAACAAGCCAAGTTGTATTTGTAAGTAGCTTTTTGAGGGTAAGAAGAAGCTAAGAATTTGTAATGTTCAATTGCTTCTTTGAATTTCCCAGCTTTAACTTCTGAGATTGCCCAAGCTACGATATAACTATCTTCTGTTGGTTCAAGTTCGTGTGCTTTTTCAAAATATTCACATGCTTCCTTGTGTTTATTTTGAACTTGTAGAATAGATGCCATGTTGAAGTATGTCAAAGAATCTTTAGGGTCAACTTCAGAAGCTTTTTCATATACTTCAAATGCTTTGTCTAGGTTTCCACAGGTTAAATATGTTGTTCCAAGGTTGTTATATAATTGGACATTTTCTGGATTAAGTTCAATAGCTTTTGAGATGTATTCAATACTTCCTTCCAAATCTTTAGAAGCCATACAAGCTGTTCCTAAAATGTAGTATAGTGAATAATCATCTTTTGGGCTGTATTCCAAACCTTTTTTACCTATTTCTTTAGCTTTGTCAAAATCTTGAATTTTGATATAAACAATCGCTAAACTTTTATAAGCATCAACATATTCTGGTCGGAGTTCAAGAACTTTGTTGTATGCAAATTTTGCTTCGGTAAACATTTCTAGATTGTCATAACAACATCCCAAATAGTACCAGCATAGGGCATCATCTTGACGATATTTGATTACATCTTCAAGAATTTTTCTTGCATTGTCGTAGTGTTCAGTGTTAACTTCACATAGTGCAAGTAATCTTTGAGCATCAATATCTGTTGGGTCTTTGTCTAGAATTTCAACGATTAATGTTTTTGCTTCTTCGTGTTTTTCTGAGTCTATAAGCTCATATATTTTATCAATTTCTTTATCTTCCATAATAAAATTATTATACCACAGTTGAAAAATAAGAAGATACATCACCTGTTGGGTTTGTATTTTGTGATATAATCTGGGTATGAAATTATGCGTATTTCAGGGAACATTTAATCCTATTCACAACGCTCACACAAGAGTTGCTGAATTTGTTGCTTCAAAATATGATTTTGATAAGATTCTTTTTATTCCTGCTTTTAATCCTCCACACAAGAGTTTGAATTTGGATATGTCTTATCATCGTTTGGAGATGGCAAAACTTGCGGTGAAAAATAATTCAAAATTTGAGGTTTCTGATATTGAATTTCGAAGGAAAGGAAAATCTTACACTTATTTAACTATTGTTGAATTATACAAAGAATTTCCCATAAAGGGGAAAATAAATTTTCTTATTGGGACAGATGCATTTCAATATATTGAAAAATGGTATGAAACGGATAAGTTGAAAAATTTAGTTAAATTTATCGTCTTTGTTAGGGAGGACAACTTTGATATTTCAAAGTATGATTATTTAAAAGATAAGGGTTACGAGTTTGAATTTCAACCGTTACCTTTTGAAGATATTTCTTCTACCAAGTTAAGGGATGATATAAAACTTGGGAAAAGTATATCTGGTTATGTAGCGAAGGAAGTAGAGGACTATATAAAGCAAAATGGATTATATAAAGATTAGTATGGAAGAATTGATGAAATGGTTGAAGGACCATTTGAGTGAAAAAAGATATATTCATTCTATTGGAACAGCCGAATGTGCAAGAGATTTAGCAAAGAAATTTGGATTGAATGAAGAAAAAGCTTATATGGCTGGTTTGTTGCATGATTGTGCAAAATGTTTTCCAAACGAAGAATTGATGGCGATTATCAAAGAACATTTAGAAGTTGAAGATGTAGAATTGATGAATTATAAAACCCTTCATGCTCCAGTGAGTGCGTATATTGCGAAAAAGGATTTTGGAGTCGAAGATGAAGAAATTCTTTCTGCAATTCGTTGGCATACCTTGGGTCGAATTGAAATGACAGATTTTGAGAAAATAATCTTTTTAGCTGATAAGGTTGAACCAAAAACTAGAAATAAGGATTATTTAGAAGAAGTTCGTGATGTTTTGAATTCTGTTGATGGGTTGAATAAAGCCATGCTCATTTGTTATAAAGAAACAATCAAGAGTTTAGTCAAGAGAGATTTGAAAATATGCCCTGTAACCATTGATATATATAATAATTTAGAAGATATTGTGAATGTTAACTAATTTAATATTTTAACATATTTCTTTACTTTTCATGGTACAATTTTTGTAATAACAAGAGCGAGAGGGAATAGATGAAGTTATTGGAAATTAAAAATAATCTGGTTAAGTTATCGTATGGAGAAAATGAAAAGCCTATTTTGGGTAAATTTATTGTTCTTGCAACTTCTGAAAAATCATATGTTGCCCAGTTGGTTAACTTGAAATCGGATAATGTGAATAATTTTGCGATTGCGAAATTGTTATTCACTTTTACGCCTGATGGTGTTGTAGATAATTATGATGGCTCTATTCCTAGTATGGCTTCGCAACTTTCTTTTTTAGATTCTTCTGAGTTATTAGATTTGTTGCCAGTAGAAACGGCAGTTAAAATTGGACAGTTAGCTCAACAAAATGAATCTTTAAGTTTGGACATTTCTGTATTTGAACATAATTTCACTGTTTTTGCAGAACGAGAAACTGATAAAACAACTTTTATATCAAATTGCATTAGACAATTGTTCCAAATGAAGGAAAAAAGTGTAATTGTTGATTTGAATAATAATTTTGCGGATTATTCTCGTATTGAATTTGCAAAAGATTTTAAACTTCCGCTAAATTCAGAGATGATTGATTTTATTTTTGAATATGAATTAGCAGAGGTTGACCCTTCTACCAAAGCAGTTATTCAAGATGTATTTTATGCAGTTCAACAGTATATTAAAACTTTAGATTTTGAATTTTTGCCAATTGATAATTTTGTAGATGTTGTTGCAAATCAATATAAAGAAACTCAAATGCCAGAATTAGCATTGTTAAAAAATAAACTTTTGAAATATAGAGATTCAAATATTTTTGCGAATACAAAAGAAGAAGTTCTTGCGTTTAATCAAAAATTAGAAGAAAAGAATTGCTCAATAGTAAATTTGACGGATGTAAATGAAGCATTACAAAAAGAGGTTCTTGTTTTTGTACATAAGGCTTTAGAATCTATAAAAAAATATGTTTATTTCTTCTGCCCGTTGACTGATGGCAATTCGGATAAAAAGTTATTAAAAAGGTTTATAAATAATAATCATGTTTTTACAACGATTATTGTAAGTAATTCTTATAAATATGTTAAAGAATTGAAATCTTGTGCTGAAAATGTTGTGATTTTTGCACCAGAGGATGCTCAACACGAATTTGCGGCTTATAACACATTTTTGAATAAATTAAATCTTGGCGAATGTATTGTATTTGGAAAATTAACTCAAGGTATTCCATTTATTGTCGAAATGTCAGATTTGGATTTAGATTTGACTAAAGATGATGTTCTCGGTGATAAATATCAGTTTGTTCCTGTTCAAGAGAATGTTGAAATGATGGCAACTGAGGATGTAGAATTATCAAAAACTTTAGATAATACTGATATTCCAACTTCGCATCTTGAAACATCTACACTTCCAGAAGAAACATCTTTGCAAGAAGCTCCTGTTCAAAATGTTGCTCCTCAAATTGATGTAGCTGTGGAAGAACAATTGGAAGAACCAGAAGTTGAAGATGAAAAATCGTCGCAAGAAGAACTTCCAGAAGAAGATGTTTCTCCTGTTGATGAAGAAGTTCTATCGCCAGAAGGTGATGTGTTGGTAGAATATCCAGATGTTCCTCAAGATGATTTTGAAGACGTATCTACTACTCCATCAAATATTGTTGAACCTGTTAGGAATCTTTTAGGTGATGATTTGGCAGAAGGCGATTTAGAAGCATCTGAATTCCCTCCTCAAGAAGATGATGATTTAGGTTTTGATGATGTTGTAGATTTAAGTGGAGAAGATTCAGGAGAAGAGCTTCCCGATTTAACAGAAGATGATTTAGATTTTATTGAAGATAATAGTGTGGCTTCTCAAGAAGAGGTTGAAGATGTGATTTCTGAACCTATGCAGGGCGAATCTTACGTTGAAGAACCATATATTGAAGAACAAACCCCAGTAGTTCCGGTATATCCAGCTCAAGATACGCCTATTGAAGAAGATGATTTTCAATTTTCTCAAGGAGATGCTGTTACTCACCCAAGATACGGTAGAGGGGTAATAGAAAAGATTATTAAGTATGGAAATAAAACTCTTTGTTCTATTTCATTTGAAAATGTTGGTCGTAGATTACTGGATCCATCAATTTCGGAATTCACAAAATTATAATATGTTTCTAGCTAAAAAAGGCTCATTGGAATTTTCCAATGAGCCTTAAGTTTTTTGAATTTATTTTCTTAATTTTTCTGCATCTTTTAAATATACAAATTGTGGATTAAAATTTTCTTCGCAATTAATGACAACTAATACTCGAAGGCACATTTTAAGAGAATTTGGAACATCTAATTCATGAAAACACATCATTGCAACATCATTCCAGCCGAGAGCTATTCTTGGAAATTTCGCAGGGAAAGCAGCATTCAAGTCTGGAGTTGTTGTGAAAATTACATGCGAAATTTGTGAAGTTCCTTCTAAATGATTCCTTTCCCAGATTTCATTTAATAACTCTAAAGTTGCTTTTTCAATAGCTTCTTCGGTATTTGAGTCAACAGTGATTGCTCCACGTATTCCTTTTGTAATCATTATTTTTTCACTCCGTTGTACCAGTCTTTGGCAAACATTTCCCCTTTGCCTTCTGGTTTAACTTTTATTAGTCTTAACAAGCCTTTCCCGCAAGCAATATCAACTCCTTCTTTGGAGTGGTTAACGATTTTTCCAACTTCGCCAGAGCCATCAACTGCTTCTGATTCAATAACTTTTATGATTTTTTCGTTGAACAGAAAGTATGCACTTGGGCAACGGCAAATTCCTCTAATAAGGTTGTGAATTTCAGTGTTTGTTTTAGTCCAATCAATCAAACATTCTTCTTTTGTAAGTTTGTTTGCCATACAAACCCCATCTTCACATTGTTTTTGTGGAGTTAGAGTTTTGTTTTTCAATCCTTCTAATGTATCTTCTATCATTTTCGGTGATTTTTCAGCAATTTCATTCCATAATTCTTCACAGTTCATAGTATCAGAAATTGGAATTACTAATTTCTGGCATATATCTCCGCAATCAAGACCTAATTCGGTTATCATTGTGCAAATACCTGTTTCTTTATCGCCGTTAATAATTGCACGTTGTATAGGGTTTGCTCCTCTGTATCGAGGAAGTAGTGATGCGTGGAGGTTAATTGTTTCGTATTTTGGAATATCCAAAACTTCTTGTGATAAAATTTGACCAAAGGCGAAAGTTACAAAGAAATCTGGCTCAAGTTTTTTTAATTCTTCTTGAATGTCAAATTCCTTTCTTATTGATTTTGGTTGAAATACGGGAATATTTTTTTCAACTGCAAATTTTTTGATAGGTGACATTTGCAATTTGTGTCCACGTCCAGCTGGCTTGTCTGGTTGTGTAACTACTGCCAAAACGTCAATTTTATCTGAATTATATAAGTATTCTAAAGATTTTAAGCCAATGTCAGGTGTTCCGAAAAATACAATTTTAATCATTTTGTGCTAACTCTTTCTCTAATTCTTTTTCTTCTACCAACGCATTTGGATCTAAACTTGGCAAATTGTGTTTTTGTAAAATACTTTCTGTTTCAAATCTATTGATGCAATGATCGATGAATAGAATTCCATCTAAGTGGTCGTTTTCGTGTTGAATGGCTCTAGCTAAAAGTGTTCCATCTTTTGCTTCCATAACAAATGGTTTTCCGTGTTCATTTAATGCTTTAACCATGACATTTTTATATCTTTTTACATCTGTATATGCTTCTGGAAAACTTAAACAACCTTCGTTGCTTTTGATAGCTCCGCTTTTTTTAATTATTTTGGGATTGATGAATACAATTGGATTCAATGGCTCATTCCCAGTTGCAACATCTATAACGAATATTCTAACATTTTCTCCGATTTGTGGTGCTGCTAAACCAACGCCATTTTTAGCATACATTGTATCTAACAAATCTTGAACCAAGTCTGTTACTTTTTTAGAAACTTTGTGAACTTCTTTAGAAACTTCTCGTAAAGATGGTTCTCCGTAATGTAAAATTTTTCTTATTGACATATCTTAACAACCTTCCTATATCTATACTTATTTATATTTTACTATAAATATAGATAACGGTAAAGCTGGGGAAAGGTTTGGGCTTTGTAAGTGTTATCCTTGTGGTGGCATTGGATGTTTAGCGTTTGCAGCAACGCTACCAAGAATAAAACCAATCGCAGCTCCCCAACCTAAATTTGTCCATTTAATTCTTGAAAATGCTTTTGAAGAGATTGTATCTCTCAAAGCTTCTGAACTTTTGAGGTTTTTAAAGTTATTTGCATACGATGTTTTCAATGTTTTAACTAATCCATCATCTGTGAATGATTTTTTCAATTCTGCACATTTATTGGCAATATCGTCAATGTTTTCAGCTACTGAAATGTCTTTTAAAAATATTTTAGATTCTGAGCTTAGTTTGTTTTTTGAAAGTTCTTCTGCTGATTTATTTAGTAATTCGATTTTATCTTCTGCAATTTCTTTGTGGATGTTATAGGCGTTTCTAACAAATCTATCTTTTGTAACTGGTAAAAAGTAAGCATTCATGCCCACAACTCCAAGAGTTGCACCCATACAAAAATTTGAATTGTTATTGACATTCATTGACATATAATTTAACTCCTTACTTGTTTTTCCTTATAAAATCTCCTAAAAATAAAATTTGCTATTATGTTTAGATAGTTTTAGAACATAAAAAAGAGGCGGATACAAAATATCCGCCTCTTAATCTTTTAGGTTATACCCTTCAACTATTTTGATTTTTTAGCTGTTGGATAGTAATCTCTTACAACACCTTCAAATGCATCGATATAAATTTGTTTAATATCTGTCATTAGAGGGTATGCAGGGTTAGCACCTGTACATTGGTCGTCGAATGCCAATTCAACCATTTCATCAAGCTTTTCGTAGAAGTCTTTTTCTGAAACACCGAATTCTTTGATTGAGAATGGTAAGTTGATTTTCTTCATCAAATCTTCAATAGCTTTGATGTATAATTCAACTTTTTCATCATCATTCTTACCGCCCAAACCAAGTTCATCAGCGATTTGGCCATATTTAGCCTTAGCGTTAGGGAACTTGTATTGAGGGAAGATTGCTTGTTTCTTAGGACAATCAACAGCGTTGTATTTGATGATTTGTCTGAATAACAATGCGTTAGCTACACCGTGTGGTACGTGGAACATAGCACCTAATTTGTGAGCCATAGAGTGGCATAATCCTAAGAATGAGTTAGCAAATGCCATACCAGCGATTGTTGCTGCATAGTGCATTTTTTCTCTTGCGATAGGATCGTTAGCACCTTCATTGTATGATCTTTCTAAGTATCTGAAGATTAACTTAGCAGCTTCTAAAGCATTTGAATTTGTGAAGTTAGTAGCCATACAAGATACATAAGCTTCTGTTGCGTGAACTAAAGCATCAATACCTGAAGCAGCTGTTAAGCCTTTTGGCATACCATCAACAAAGTTAGGGTCGATGATTGACATATTTGGAGTCAAAGCGTAATCAGCGATAGCATATTTTACGTGAGATTCATCGTCAGTAATAATTGCGAATGGTGTAACTTCTGAACCAGTACCTGAAGTTGTTGGGATAGCAACCATAGTAGCTTTTTTACCCAATTCAGGGATTTTACAAATTCTTTTTCTGATGTCTAAGAATCTCATAGCAACATCTTCAAAGTTTGTTTCTGGTTGTTCATATAATAACCACATGATTTTAGCAGCATCCATTGGAGAACCACCACCTAATGAAATGAATACATCAGGTTCATAAGGTTTAATCATTTCCATTGCTTGGTTAATTGTAGATAATGTTGGGTCTGGTTTAACATCGAAGAAGATTTGGTGATCGATACCAATTTCATCCAACACTTTAACGATACTATCAACAGCACCTGAATTGAATAAGAATCTATCAGTTACGATGAATGCACGTTTTTTACCTTGAAGTTCACGAAGAGCTAAATCAACAGCACCTCTCTTGAAGTAAACTTTAGGTGGAACCTTGAACCAAAGCATGTTTTCTCTCCTTTCTGCAACGGTTTTGTAGTTAAGTAAGTTTTCAACACCGATGTTACCTGAAACAGCGTTCTTACCCCAAGAACCACAACCTAAAGAAAGAGATGGTTCAAGTTTGAAGTTGAACAAGTCACCGATACCACCAAGAGCTGATGGAGAGTTAATCAATACACGGCAAGCAGGCATCATTTCAGCATACTTGTCAATTCTTTCTTGATGACGAGCATCTGTATAAAGGTCTGCAGTGTGACCAGCACCACCTTTAGATACTAATGTGTAAGCAACATTTGCAGCATCTTCAAAATCTTTAGCTCTGTACATAGTCAAGATTGGAGATAATTTTTCTCTAGAGAATGGGTCATCCCAATCAACTTCTGGTCTTTCAGCCAACAAGATTTTTGAAGTTTCTGGAATATCAAATCCAGAAAGCTTAGCAATGTTGTAAGCACTTTGACCAACGATTTGAGGGTGTGCAGTACCACGTTTTGGATCGATGAATGGAAGGTCAATCATTTTCTTTTCATCAGATTCATTTAATAAGTATGCTCCTCTGTAAATAAATTCTTTTTTAACTTGTTCATAGATTTCATCAACTACAACAACTGATTGTTCTGAAGCACAAATCATACCGTTGTCGAAAGTTTTTGACATCAAGATTGAAGAAACAGCCATTTGAATATCAGCAGTTTCGTCGATTAAAGCACAAGCGTTACCAGGACCAACACCTAATGCAGGGTTTCCTGAAGAGTAAGCTGCGGTAACCATACCAGGACCACCTGTTGCTAAGATGCAAGAGATAGAACGGTGTTTCATTAATTGGCTTGACAATTCGATAGATGGAACATCAATCCAACCAATAATATCTTCTGGAGCACCAGCTTTAACAGCAGCATCTAAAACGATTTTAGCAGCTGCAATTGTTGATTTTGTAGCTCTTGGGTGTGGTGAGAAGATGATTGCGTTTCTTGTTTTCAATGCAATCAATGATTTGAAGATTGCAGTTGAAGTTGGGTTAGTTGTAGGAACAATACCTGCAATAACTCCAAGAGGTTCAGCAACGATTTTGATTCCGTCAGCTTTATTTTCTTTAATAATTCCGCAAGTTTTAGCGTTTTTGTGTTTGTTGTAGATGTATTCAGATGCAAAGTGGTTTTTGATGATTTTATCTTCTAAAACACCCATGCCTGTTTCTTCAACAGCCATTTTTGCAAGAGGAATACGAGCTTTATCTGCTGCAGTAGCAGCTGCTTTAAAGATTTTGTCAACTTGTTCTTGAGAGAATTTAGAATAAATTTTTTGAGCTTTCTTTACTCTTTCAACAAGTAATTCCAATTGTTCAGCAGTATCAACCACGTTAGACTTAGTTAAAGTCTTTTCAAGGTTTTCGACAGCTTTCTTGTTTTTTGTTGTCATGTTTGTTTTCTCCTTTTAGTAACACGCATTAGTATTATAAAATAATATCTTTGTTTTGATTTGTGAAATTTATCACAATTACATTTTACTACTAAGATAATTCTAAATCAAGTGTAGCCTTTACAATCGTTATAATTTCTTTAGATATTAACACATGCTCTATATATGGTTGTTTTCTAGTGAAAATAACCAAAAGAAAAGAGGGCTAAAGCCCTCACTGGAATTAAGAATAGCTGGAAGTATGAAAAAGATTAATTATATTAATGTTTAAAAATGGCATGCTTTGTATTCTCTTATTGGTTAATTTTGATAATGATTATCTACCCAAGTGTCTGTGATTAATATTGAACATATAGGTAATTTTGATTTCTGCTGAAAGGTGTAGAATAAAGCAATAAGTGCATTTTGTACACTTATTGCTTAAACCCACACTAAATCTATATTTTCAGCTTCTTAACAAAACTTCATAGGAGGGGTTGACAAACAAAAAGTTATGGTTTATAGTGAAAGTGTTAAAAGAAGTGTTAAACGAACACTTAATAACAAAGGAGGTAACAAGATGTTAACTATAAATCCTGTAAATATGACTTCAAAAAGATATGTTTCTTTCGGTGAAGGAAATATGAATAATATAAATTCTAAAGTTGGTGTTATGTCATTAGACAAAAAACCAAGTGCAAAAATTAACTTTGAAAAAGATATGTACATTACTCAAAAAGCTGATTCTGTACAATCTAACCCATTAAAAGCTATTGGATACAATATTGTTAAGGCTTATAATATACTAGTTACGCCAAGAAGACGTGACGCCCAAACCGAATCAAAATACATTCACATACCATATATGGCATAGTGATTAAATTTTCACCAATTAAGAAAGACTTAACTCTTTCATTTACCCCACAAATTAACTGAAACAATTACCCCATTGCGGAGGTTATATTTAAAATAAGTAATATCCATTCTAGTATCGCAAGAATGGATATTGTATTATGTACACTTAATCTTAAAATCTCCCATTTTCAAAGGTTCTAGCCTGTATAAGTCCGTCAGATTTGACTTTTAGGCATGTTTGTAATATTCTTAACACATCTTGTAATTTAAAAGGTTGCAATTTTGGTATTTATTATGAAAAAGAAAATTCTTACAAGTGTACTTTTGATAGGACTTATGGCTAGCGGAATTTCCATTCTTGCTCCAGCTTCGTATGCGGCTCAAAAGTTGACTAGAAAACAAAAAAAAGAAAATCAGTATTTGGAAACAGCACTATCTGCTTTTGAAATGAAACAATATGATACTGCAATTGAGTATTATACAAAGGCTATTGAATTAAATCCTACAAATTCCGAGAGCTATGCAAAACGTGCTAATGCAAAATATTTACTTGGAAATTATAAAGATGCAGTAAAGGATTACACCTCTGCATTAGAAATAGACCCAAATCAAGAAAATATTTATTATAATCGTGGGATTGCGAATACGAATTTGAAAGCGTATGATGAAGTAATTGCTGATTATACAAAAGAATTGGAAGTTAATCCGAAAAATATCAATGCCTATCTAAATAGAGGAACAACAAAAGTTATGTTGAATAAGTTTGACGAAGCAATTTCAGACTTTTCAAAGGCTATTGAATTGGATGCAAAAAATGAAATGGCTTATTACAATAGAGGGATTGCGAAGCGTTGTAATAAGGATTACAAAGGGGCATTAGCCGATTATTCAAAAGTTATTGAACTTGATTCTAAATCTGCGGATGCTTATAACAATAGAGGTGTTGCAAAGTACTATTTAAAGGATTATTCAGGTGCAATTGCAGATTATACAAAAGTTGTTGAATTAAATAAAAATTTCAAACGAGTTTATTACAATAGAGGTCTTGCAAATTTGGGATTGTCTAAGTTTGAAGATGCAATTCTTGATTTTACGAAAGAAATAGAACAAAATTCTAAGAATGACCAAGCTTATTATGATAGAGGGTTAGCAGAGGCTAAGTTATCCCATTATAATTCTGCGATAGACGATTATTCAAAAGCAATTGAATTGAATCCTAAGAATGCGGATTATTACGCAGATAGAGGGGAATTGTTGTATCGTTCTGGTGGAGATTTGAAAAAAGCGGAACAAGATTTAACTAAGGCAATAGAGCTTGACAGTACAGATGCTGAAAAATATTTGACAAGAGCAATGATTTTTTGCAAATTGAAGATGTATCTTGTTGCAATAGATGATTTGAATATTGCAATAAAAATAAATCCAAAGAATACTGAAGCATATGATTTGCGTTCTTATGCAATAAAATCTTTGTCTGGACAAGGTAAATAGTAATAATTTCCATCATTCGTACTAGGTTTATACATTGAACTTGGTGCTATAATTGACTTGAAAAGGAGAGTCTTATATGGAAATTAAAATTGTAAAAAACACAAAAGAAGTTTTGTGTGATGTTTTGGTTGTAAATAAATTTGAAGGTAAAGAGACTTCAAATGCTTTGGTTAACAGATTTGCTCCAGAGTCTTTTCAAGGTAAGGCTGGGCAAATGTTCGTAATTCATACTCAAAAAGAATACCCAGCTGAACAAATTTTAGCTATTGGTTTAGGTCAAGAAAACCATATGGATAATAATGTAGTTCGTGAAAATGTTGCTAAGGCTGTAAAAAAATGTATTGAATTAAAGGCTAAAACTGTTGCGTTTGATTTTGATACAGATTATAGTTTTGGCGTTCCGACTGTAATTGGTGCTTCAATTGCTAATTATCATTTTGATAAATATAAAACAAAAAAAGGTCATAGAATTTCTGAAATTTATCTTTCAAATGTTTCAAGCGATGTTGAAATGGCTAAAACTGTTGCAGAGGCTATGAAATTTACACGAAATTTGGCTAACGAGCCTGCTGCATTTGCTACTCCAACAAAATTAGCTGAAATTGCTCAAGGTTTTGAAGGTTTAGAAACAGTTGTTTATGATGAAGCAAAAATTAGAGAAATGGGTATGGGAGCTTATCTTGCTGTTGCTCAAGGTAGTGCACAACCTCCAAAATTTATCCATATGAAATATACCCCACAAAATCCTAAGAAAAGAATTGCTATTATTGGTAAAGGATTATGCTTTGATAGTGGCGGACTTGATATCAAACCAGCTGCATCAATGTTAAACATGAAAGATGATATGTCTGGTGCTGCTTGTGTTTTAGGAATTATGAAAGTTATTTCTAAACTTCATCCAGAAATTGAAGTTAATGGTATTATTGCTGCTTGTGAAAATATGCCATCAGGTAGTTCATACAAACCAGGAGATATTGTCACTGCTAAAAATGGTAAAACAATTGAAGTAGATAATACCGATGCAGAAGGACGTTTAACTTTGGCAGATGCTTTATGCTATGCTTGTGAACTTGGAGTTGATGAAGTAATTGATATTGCTACATTAACGGGTGCTTGTATGGTTGCACTTGGAACTGCGGCTTCTGGTATTATGGGTAATGATGAAGAATTTATTCAAGACATTATTAAAACTGGAAACTATGTAGGTGAAAAGTACTGGGAACTTCCTATGTGGCAAGAATATCGTGACAATATGAATAGTGATGTTGCTGATATGAAAAACACTGGCACAAGATTTGGTGGTGCTTCTGCTGCTGGCATGTTCTTGAAAGAATTTGTGACAGATAGTGTAAAATGGGCTCACCTTGATGTTGCGGGAACAGCTCTTATTGATAAGCCTCAAAAAGAATTCTGTAAAGGTGCAACTGGTGTTGGTGTTAGAACATTACTAAGCTATATTTTAGCTCACTAGTTTGAATTTGTGAATAAAATCTAAAAGCGTGGTGCAAAATTTGCACTACGCTTTTGTTTTTACATATTGTAATAATAAAGAAGCCCAAGTAAAAGTATGTTATACTATAATTAAATTAACATTTTGTGATTAGAGGGAATATGAAAAAGATTTTAATTGTTGATGACGAACAAGATATAGTTGAGAGCCTTAAATTTGTATTAGAAAATTGTAATTATACTTGCTATTGTGCTTATAACGGTGAGGATGGGTTAAAATTAGCAAGAGAAATTATTCCAGATTTAATTATTCTTGATGTTATGATGCCAAGAATAAATGGCTTTAAAATCAGTAGATTATTAAAATTTGACAGTAAATATAAAAATATTCCGATTTTAATGGTAACTGCTCGTTCGCAAGAAGAAGATAAACTTATTGGGGAAGAAACTGGTGCAGATGAATATATTACTAAACCTTTCGACCTTGATGATGTAGTAAAAACAGTTCAAAAGTATTTGGATTCAGATAAGTAAAATGAATATTATTACAAACAAAACATTAGAAACTTTAAAATATGACTTGGTGAGAGAAGGACTTGTTCAGTATGAAGTGGTTGAACAAGCGGAAGAGATTGCAAATGCTCAGAATATTAATATAGGTCAAGCTCTTATCAACTCTGGCTTTTTGACAGAAGAAAAGCTAATCAAATTTTTGGAATCTAAACTTCACACTCCATATGTGAATTTGGATGATTATCAACTTGATCCAAATTGTTTGAAATATATAAATTATTCAGATGCGAGAAGATATAAAATTATTCCGCTGTTTAAAATTGAAAATACTTTAACGGTTGCAATGGCTGATCCTCGTGATTTGTTTGCAATAGATAAAATTATGGAAACTGCGGAATGTGAGATTGATCCTGTTTTGTCTTCTGAAGAAAGTATTTTGAAAAAAATTGATGAATATTACAAGATTGATGTCACTGTTGGAAATATCTCAACAGATGAAAATTCTGGTTATGATTGGCAAGATGAATTGCACAAAGAAGATTTGAGTGATAACCATATCCAAAAAATTATTCGTGCAATCTTAAAACAAGCAATATTAGAAGGAATTCATGAAGTTACATTCCAAGGAGAGGATGACGGCTTGGGTGTTAATTTCAAAAAACACGGAGAATTTTCGAATAAAGGTTCAATTCCTACTGTTTTGGTTTCATCTTTTGTTGCAAAATTAAAATCCCTATCAGAGCTTGATCCTTCTGTTTCAGAAGTTCCTCAACTAGGTAAATTGTGTTTTAAGGTTGACAATATTATCGTAATTGCGAGTGTTTCAACTTTCCCAACTATTATGGGTGAAAGAATTTTCTTGAAAATATATAAACCACCTAAAAAATTAGAGGAAATTATTTCTTCTAAAACAGGTTTGGCTGAGGTGAAACAAGCCTTAAATAAGCCTGGTATAATTTTGGTTTGCGGTTCTGCTTTGAGTGGTAAGACTCATGTGATTTACTCATTGCTTTTAGAAGCAGCGAAGAATAAATCTAAAAATATAATGACCCTTGAAAGTATTTCAAAATACGAATTGACAGGGGTTAATCAATGCGAATTTAATGAAAATGTTGGCTTCAATATGGACAAAGCTGCTAGATTTATTGAGTTTCAGTCTCCTGATATCATTTATCTTGAAGGGATTAAGTCAAAAGAATCTTTTGATTATTTCTCAAGTCTAGTATATAACGATAAAACAGTTGTGATGGAATTTTTGGCAAATAATATGGATGATTTGAGGAATAAAATGTCATTTTCAGATTTTGATACCTTAAAATCAATAATATCTTGTATGATATTTATTCATTCCCAAACAAGTGTTGAAGTCTTTAATAGAGAAACAATTCAAAAATATTTAGGTTAAAAAAAAGCCCGCTTCTTTTGAGCGGGTTCTAAAATTTTCTAGGGAATTAGGAATAGGAATTAATCTTCTCTCTTGTATTTAAACGGATTTTGAAATCTCTCTTTTAATATCTCTCGTGTTTATTTAATGTTTACATATATATAAAGTATATAAGAAGTATCTAATTTCAATAAGGCTTTAATTTGTTACAATTCGTAATAAAAAAGAGAGGCTATTTTATAGCCTCTCAAAAATGTATTTTATTTGTTTAAATTTTATTTCAATGCAAAAGTCATATCTGCTTCTACACAAGTTTTTCCATCTACTTTCCCAACACCGTGAGCTTTGCAGATAGGTCCTTTAACTTTAGTAAGTTCAACTTCCATTTCAAATTTATCACCAGGTCTAACGATGTTTTTAAATCTTACACCATCAACTCCAGCGTATAGAGTTAATTTCCCTTCAAATTCTGGCATTGTCATTAAAATTGGAGCTGAACATTGAGCCATCGCTTCAAGTTGTAAAACTCCTGGCATGATTGGATTTCCAGGGAAGTGACCTTGGAAAAATTGTTCATTCATAGTTAAATTTTTATAACCTCTAGCGTATTTCCCTGGAACGCATTCGGTAATTCTATCAACTAATAAGAATGGATATCTGTGAGGAAGCATTTCCATAATTTGCATGGTATCGAAGCTTAGAACTTCTTTAGTTTCTTCTGACATTTTTCTCTCCTTATATTTCTACTAATTTATCTTTCAACATTTTTGCAACTTTGACATGAACAGCATGTCCAGCTTCTTTTGCAAGGATTTGGCATCTCATATTTAGAGGGTTTACACCTGTTAAATATAAATCTCCAACCAAATCAAGCATCTTATGTTTAATAGGTTCATTTTCTGAACGCAACTCTGTTGTATATCCTCCATCATCAGTGAATCCAACAGTATTATCTTGAGTTACACCTTGAGCAAATCCGAGCATTTGATATTTTTTCAAGTCGTGATAAAAACCAAACGTTCTTGCTTCAATGATTTCGTATTTATTTTTAGGGTTATAGTTAACAAATTTTCTTGTTAAATCAGGATGTGCATAGTTTACGGCATAAGACATAAACAAGCTGTCTGATGGTAGAATAACAAGACTAGTTTTACCATTGAGGTAATAAACAGGTTCTGAAACCGTGTAATATTTCTCTTTTGCAAAGAACGGCTTATCTGTTCCTGCTTCTTTTATTGCCTTAACCCACTCTAAAGAGCTGCCGTCAAGAGCTGGAACTTCTTCTTCTGTCATACAAATATCAACTGAATCAATGTGGCAGAATGCTAATGCCGCAGATAAGTGTTCCGTAAGCATTGCACGAGCTTTTTTTGTTCCCATTACAACGCAATGGTCTGTCGAAATAACATTATCAACACTTGCTGTAAAAGAGTCTTTGTCTTTAACAAAATATCTTATCTGTCCAGAGTTTGATGGGAACAATGTTACCTCACAAGGTTTGTTCTTCATCAAACCGTTTCCAACTAGCTTAACTTCTTTCTTTAGGGTTACCATTTTTTATTTGTTTACCTCAATTTCTTCTTGGTGTGCATCTTCGAAAGATTTCAAGATAGGCTCAAATTTTCTGAATTTTGCAAAAATATCTTGAGCATCTTTCATAGTCTTTAATTGTTTAATAAAGTCTTTTCTTGGTACAGCAGGGATACCAACAATAATTGATTTTGCTGGGAATGATTTTGTAACACCAGCTTTAGCAGTAATAATTGTATCAGAACCGATTTCGATGTGGTCAGCTAAGCCTGCTTGACCAGCAATAACAACTCTATCGCCGATTACACAGCTTCCAGCAATACCAACTTGAGAAACGATTAAGCAACCTTTTCCAATACGGCAGTTGTGACCAATCATAACTAAGTCGTCAATTTTAGTATTGTCACCAATAATTGTATTTTCAATAGTTCCACGGTCAATTGCGGTATTTGCTCCGATTTCAACATTGTTGCCGATTACAACTGAACCGATTGAAGGAATTTTGAAGATAACTTGTTCTACGTCACCTTCTTTAATTTCACCTTCTTTTCTAGCATTTTCAATGTTGTTTGGATTTTCAGTTACAAAACTGAATCCGTCTGCACCTAGAGATACGCCGTGGTTTAATATTACGTCGTTTCCAATTTGAACTCTGTCACCAATGTTTACCCCTGGGTGGAAGAAACAGTTGTTTCCGATTTTTACATTACTTCCGATGTATGAATTAGCTAAAATTTTAGTATTATCGCCGATTACTGCGTTTGGAGAAACAACAACGTTAGGTCCGATACAAACATTTTGACCTAATTTTGCAGTCGGATCAACAACAGCAGAAGGGTGAATATCTTTATTTACAACTGGTGGAACGTAGAATAAATTTAACAATTTCATCATTGCAAGTCTAGGTCTTTCAACTTCAATTGTTGTAAAACCTTCTAGTTGAACACCTAGTGGAACTAATGCAGCTTTTGCTTTTGAGTTTGCCAAGTTTGCAATTTCTTCTTCTCCTAAAGCTAAAGCTAAAGTATTTTCATCACTTAACAATGGTGGTGCAATATGAGTAATTTCTGGACTTGCAACCTTTGTTAACATACCCCCTACAATTTGTGTAATTTCATCAACTGTAAATGATCTCATCTTTTTCTCCTTATATAACATATTTTTTGTTTTTAAATCTTTTGAAGAATCCTTTTTATTATTTAACATATCCACTCATTTAGGATTCTTTCATCTTATTTATTGTGTTTGTGGTTGATTTACCTGCCACAAAATCAATAAACTCGACTCTAATGTTGTTTTTCTTCATAACATCTGCTTCTGGAAGAGTTTCCATTGTGTAATCGGCACCTTTTGTATAAACATCAGGTTTAATTTCATCTAATAAATTTCTTGGGCTGTCTTCATCAAATAACACTACATAATCAACACAAGACAAAGCACATAAAACTTCTGCTCTATCAAGTTCGTTGTTAATTGGTCTTGTTGGCCCTTTTATGCTTCTAACAGATTTGTCGGAGTTTAAAAGTACCATTGAATAATCTGCAAATGTTTTTGTTTTTTGCAAATATCTAACGTGTCCGACATGTAGGATGTCAAAACATCCATTCGTTACTACTACTGTTTTTCCACTTTGATGCAGTTTTTTTACGAAATCCGCTACGTTTTCTCTTTGTAAGAGCTGTCCCATAAGCTATATCCTCTAATACCCCTAAATTATACCCTAAACTAGAGAAAAAGTCCTATTATATTAACAAAAAGTAATATTTAACAGGACTTTTCATATTTTGAATTTATCCAATAAAAGATTTTGTTGAATGTTGTGCTTGAGTTTTATTTTGATTATCAATAAACATTTTTGGAACTTTGTTCTTTAATCTTTTTGGAATATTATCCCCTACAAAAAAGCCATTTCTAGTGTCTAGTCTATCTTTAATTAATCCAATAGCTCTTTCTTTTTCTGGGTTAATTGCTTGTAATAAATTTTTGTTCTTTTCAAAAATTGAGGTAATAGTTAATTTGTTAATATACATTCATATCCTTCTTTCTGGAAATGGGTTTGTTTAGTACAAACCCATTTCAATAACTTTTTTGCAAATTCTAACGGTATTTAATGCTGCACCAATTCTAAGGTTATCAGCGACACACCATAGAGATATTCCGTTATCAAATGCAAGATTTTTTCTAATTCTTCCAACAAATACTGGGTCAACTCCAGAAGCATCACGAGTAGTTGGGTATTCAAAATTTTCTGGATTATCAATAACTTTTAAACCAAATGAGTTTGATAATATTTCACGAACTTCTTCTGGAGTTACTTTTTCTTCAAATTCAATATCAACAGCTTCTGAGTGTCCATTATATACAGGAACTCTTGCTGCTGTACAAGAAATTGGCAAATCTTGAGGAAGGTGAAGAATTTTTTTAGTTTCGTTTACAACTTTCATTTCTTCTTTTGTATATGCGTTTTCGCAGAAAACGTCAATTTGAGGAATTACGTTGAACGAAATTGGTTTTTTGAATGCTTCGTTTTTAAAATCTTTACCTTCAAGAGTTGCTTTAGTATTTTCTGTTAATTCGTTGATTGCTTTTAAACCTGCTCCTGAAACAGCTTGATATGTAGAAACAAGCAATCTTTTAATTTTAAATTTGTCATTAAGAGGTCTTAGTACAAGCATTAATTGAGAAGTTGAGCAGTTAGGGTTAGCAATAATCCCTTTGTGCTTTTTCAAATCTTCATCATTTACGTATGCAATAACCAATGGTACATCTTTATTCATTCTAAAAGCAGAAGAGTTATCAATCAAAACTCCGCCACGCTTAACAATTTCTGGAGCAAATTTTTGAGAAGTAGAACCGCCAGCAGAAGCAAGAACGATATTTACCCCATCAAAACTTTCAGGTTTTGCTTCTTCTACGGTGTAGGTTTTGCCTTGAAATTCAATTTTCGTTCCAGCACTTTTAGCACTAGATAAAAATTTGATTGAATTAAAGTCTATTTTTAATTCATCAACAATCTTTGTAATTTCTCTACCTACAACGCCAGTAGCACCTAAAATTGCAATGTTTGCTTTTTGTTTTGACATATATAATCCCCTCTTTATTTGTATGCAATTAATCTTACTACAAGAATAATTGTGAAGCTCACAATTAAAATATAAATTTACAATATTTTAAAGTAGAAGATTTGGAATTGTGTATTTTATCCCAAACCTTCTAATATTAAATCTGTATTGAATTGATTACATCATGATATTTTCTAAGCCGTAAACAAAATCATTTTTATCAAATACATGTTTTACAGCCATGACAACTCCTGGCATGTAACATTTTCTATCTGTTGAGTCATGTCTAATAGATAATGTTTGACCGAATGAACCAAATAAAACTTCTTGAGAAGCCATAAATCCAGGCATTCTAATTGAGTGAATTTGAATATCAGAGTAAGACGTTCCACCTCGAGAACCTTCTATTGTTTCTTTTTCTGGACAATTTCCACCTTTGAAAGAATCTTTTGCTTCAGACATCATTAAAGCTGTTTTGATTGCGGTTCCAGATGGGGCATCTTTTTTCTGGTTGTGGTGATATTCAATAATTTCAGCATTATCAAAATATTTTGCAGCCATTTGTGCAAACATCATCATTAAAACGGCTCCAGTAGAAAAATTAGGAGCGATTAAACAACCTGTTTTATTTTCTGTTGATAATTTTTTCAAATGCTCAATTTCTTCATCTTTCAATCCTGTTGTTCCAATAACGATTTTAATACCATTGTTTAGGCAATATTTAGCATTTTCGTAAATAGATGCTGGTTGTGTAAAATCTACCAAGACATCAATATCACAGGCTTTATGAGCTTCTTCTATTGATTTGAAATTGTCTCCTGCAATATCAATTTGAGCAACAAGTTCCATTTCAGAATCAGCGTTTACTGCTGCACAAACTTCTTTACCCATTCTACCCATTGCTCCGCATACTGCAACTTTTATCATTATAAAATCTCCTTTATTTTTTCTTATCCTTTTTGTTTATTTTACAACAAAAAAGGTTAGACTAAAATCTAACCTTTTTTATATCAATTTTTTTTTCGATTTAGTAATCTCCGTCAGATGTTTCTTCGTCATCTTTTAGGGCAGATAAATCATCTCTGCAAACTGAATCAAATCCGTCAGGTAACATATCGTCATCTGGCCAAACTGTGTCGTTGTCATATCTTGCTGATGCCAAGTTTTCAGATGCTGAAAGGTCTGAACTTGTTAAAACTGTTTCTGATAATACGCAACCAGCCATATCACAATCTGTAAAATTGCAATAAATCATTTCTGCATAACTGCAATCTGCACCAGTTAATAAGCTTTCAGAAAAATCACATTCTGATACGTGTGAACGAGTAAAATCAACTGAGGTTAAATCTGCTCCGTAGAAGTTTACTAATGACAAGTTGCTATCTGCAAAAGAACTTGAGTTTAAATCCACATCAGAAAAATCGACTTCTTTTAATACTATATTGGAAAAATCGACTTCGCTCAAGTCAACTTCCTCAACTTCTTTTTTCCATTCATTGAATTTTTCGGGGTTGTTTTCAATCAAAGATATTAATTCTTCTTTTGTATAATCTAACATTCTTATCTCCTTAAAAAATATCTATTTTTCTACTAAGTTCATTTGCATTGCAATAAGCACTGCTTGGGTTCTGTTTGTAACATTTAATTTTTTAAAAATATTGCAAAGATGACTTTTTACAGTCACTTCGCTAAGGACTAATTTTTCTGCAATAGATTTATTGCTTTCGCCCTGCGTAACTAATAATAAAACATCTTTTTCACGCTTAGTCAAGGAGTTAAAATTGTCTGCTTGACTAATTGTAACATTTGTTCCTTGTTGTTGAGATTGAGAACGTTTTACTCTTCGCAAAACGGCTTCAATTCGAGCCAAAAGATTGGGTAAAATAAATGGTTTTACGATATAATCGTCCGCCCCAATTTTTAATCCAGAAATCATTTTTTGGTCTTCGTTCACTGCTGTTACCATAATCACTGGAAGGTCTGCGGTTGTTGGATTTTTGCGAATAGCTTTTAATGTTTCCCAGCCATTCAAATTGGGCATCATTACATCTAGCAAAACTAAATCGAAGGTTTTGCCAGAATTTAAGATGTTCAATGCTTGAATTCCATCTAATGCACAGGTCAAATCGTAACCATAAAAAGGAAGAACTTCTTCCAAATATCGTGGATTGTCGTCAACTAATAGTATTTTAGTTAAATCAGACATTGTAGAACCTTTATTTTAATTATACGATTTGGTATTTTAAAGCTTTCAACGCTGCTTGAAGTCTATCGTCAACTTCTAGTTTTTGCAAAATGCTTGCAACGTGAGCTTTGGTTGTATTTACGCTAATCACAAGATGTTGGGCGATTTCCATATTACTGTAACCTTCAGTCATAAGTTTCAAAATTTGAGCTTCTCTTGCGGTTAAATCATAATTTTTGTAAGAAGTTTCTGGTACATCCATTTTTGTATTGGATGTAGCTTGAAGAACAATATGTGCAATACTTGGGTCAAACCAAGCCGCTCCATCTGCTACTGATTGTACAACTTGAACAAGTCTTTGAAGGTTAATTTCTTTTGAACAGTACGCATTTGCACCTGCTTTCAAACTGTTTAATACTTCTTTTTCATCATTGTGAGAAGTTAGGATGATGATTTTTGCATCTTTTCTCATTGTATGGATGGCTTTCGTTGCTTCAATTCCATTCATATTAGGCAAGCCTAAATCCATAATTACTAAATCAATTTCATTGTTTTTGAAAATTTCAAGAGCTTCTTCAGCAGATGATGCCTCATAAATTGTTCCAATAAAATCAACATCTTCAAATGTTGTTTTCAAACCAAAACGAGTTAATTCGTGATCTTCGACAATCAAAATATTTTTCTTCATATGCTAAGTTCCTCTTTTGCTAAATCATAATCAGGATTTAAGTCCAAACTTTTTTCGAAATTTTTGCGAGCGTCAGCTGTTAATCCTTTGTTTTTTAGAACCAATCCCAGATAATAATAGTATCTAAAATCAGTTTCGTCAATATATTTGGCAATTCCTAAAAAAGTTTGTGCTTTATCAAAATCTTCTTGGTTGATAGATATTCTAGCTAAATCTATCCATCCAGCACTAAAATTTGGATTGATTGCAACTGCTTTTTTTAGATATGTTACTTCTCTATCTTTTTCAAGTAAAGCCATTTGGTAGTATGCTTCATAGGAATTTGATGCAACTCGTAAAACTTTAGAATATAATTCTTTTGCCTTTTTTATGTTATTCATTTTTTGATAAACTTGGGCTAACTTTATTTCTGCGCTGTGTGAAGAATCCTTACCGCAAGCCCTTTTATAGTAGCCTTCTGCAAGTTTATAATCTTTATTTCTAAATGCAATATCTCCAAGAACAACCAAAGCTCGGTAGTTGGATTGGTCAATGTCGATAGATTTTAATGCGTAATCTTGAGCTTTTTCAAACTCTTTCAATTTGAAATAAACAAGTGATGTTAATGCGTAAACTTCCTTATTGATATTTTTTTTACCTGAAATTGAGGCTTGTAAAACTCTTAAAGCCTTGTTATATTCTCCCTCGTAGTAATAATAGTAAGCAAGGTGATATTTCTTCCAATAATCATTTTTCGCAGCTTTGTACAAAATATATTGTTGTGAAGAATGAAGTTCATTATCAAAAACTATTGTATTGATTTCACTTGATTCCAAATCATTCAAGGCTTTTACCCCATCTTGAGGTTTGCCTGATTGAGCCAAAATTTCTGCTTTTAATCTTTTGTAATTTATATTTTTAGGGTTTTTAGAGATTGCAGAATCGATAAATTTTTCAGCTTGTTTTACATCGCCATTTTTCATACTTCCAAAAGCCGCAAGATAATTTGCATAATCTGATTCAGAAAGTAATGAAGATTGTTTCATTAACTCAGCTGTTGCTTCTCTACTTTGGTCATTGTACATGATGTTTGAGTAGATTTCAGCTAAATATATTTGATCTTTATGAGTTAATTTGTAGCTTGGGAAGTAGAAGTTTTTAACATCTTCTTCTAGTAAAGATGCAACTTCATCGTCTTGAATTTTTGACATTGCAAGTTCAGCCAAATTGAAAAAGCCAATAGAAGCCATTTCTTGAATTAATCTCATATAGATATAATCACTAGGTTGAATGTTTTCAATAAGCATTCTAAAATCTTGATAAGAAGAGCGAACATTGCTTTGCATAAATTTATCCATTGCAATTGTATATTGGTTTTTGATTGCATTTTTTGTAAGTGTTCCTCTTTTCAAATCGTATGTTGGTTGAGAAATTGTTTCCATGTATGTAGATTGATTGTTCTCTAACGGATTGACTGGTTTTATTGTCCCAAAGTCAAGTGCAAGTGCTGGTTGAAGAGTCATTGATAAAAGCATAGAAAATACTAAATATTTTTTCATTATTTATTGCTCCTTCTCTTCTTGAGATTTGCCAAGATAATAATAATTAAACAAGTCCACAACTTTTTGACTTTCAGCGGATAAGTTTTCAGAATTAACAAATCTGTAAATTGACATCAAGTCATATTGCTTTAAAAGTTCTTCGTCATTAGGGTTCATTTGTCCGTTATATTCAGATAAGAACACTCGAATAATTTTGCTACAAGAAATTGACATAAACGTATCAACTAGATTTTTATCAAAATGTGACCCCGCACCTTTCATCAAAATATCTAAAACATTAGCGATTGGCATTTTATCACGGTAGTGACGTTTTGAAGTGATTGCATCAAATACATCCGCAACGGCTAAAATTCTTCCTCCGAGTGTAATTTCTTCGCCTTTTAAGTGTCTATAATATCCTGTTCCATCCCATTTTTCGTGATGAGAACAAGCCATTTCAGTAATTATTCTGAAATCAGGTGACATATAGATTTTGTTTAGGATGTTATGTGTGATTCTTACGTGTTCTTGAATATGTTTGTATTCTTCGTCTGTAAGTTTTCCTTCTTTTTGAAGAACTGAATCTCTAATTCCGATTTTTCCAATGTCGTGAAGGATTGCAGCTTTTTCTACTAAACTTCTGTCTTTTGCATTCATTCCAACAGCTTCAGCAAGAAGAGATGAATACATTCTAACTCTAGTTGAATGACCTGCTGTAATTTTATCTCTGGCATCGATAGAAGTTGCAAGTGTATCAATAAAGCTTTCGAATAGTAATTTTTGTTCACGATAAAGTTGTAATTGTTGATCGAAAAGTTGAGCATTTTCTAATGCAATGCTTGCACTTCCTCCAATTGCGATAAGTAAATCTTCGTCGTTTTTTGTGAAAACTCCATCAATTTTGTTCAAAACTTGGAAAGCACCGATTATTTCTTTGTTGTTGTTCATTATAGGCATACAAAGAATTGTTTTCGTTCGATAACCTGTTTTGGTATCTACTTCTGGGTTGAATCTTGGGTCTTGGTAAGCATCAACAATATTAAGTGTTTCCCCAGATTTTACAACATAGCCCGCAAGTCCTTTGTCTGCTGGGAAACGGATTTCTTGGCTTGAATTTAACCCAAGAGCTACTTTTGACCATAATTCATCTGTATCTTTGTCCCACAAGAAAACTGTACAACGGTCCGCCTGAATAGCATTTTTTGTTTCTTCTGCGATAACTCTTAAAAGCTCATCAATATCTGTCAATGCAGTAATTGAACGGCTAATTTTTACAAGTGAAACTAACGGATCGCTTTTAGTAGGAAGGGAATAATCCATTCCATTTTGAAGTTGGCGAATTCTGGTATTTATAGTATCTGAAAGGTTGTATTTGTCTTCTTCTACGGATAGTTTAAGGGCGTTGTTGTAATGAATAATGGCAACATCTTTGTTGCTTTCGGCAAAATGAATGTTCCCAAAGATAAGCTCGTTGATAAGTTGAGCAGTCACACTGCTTGCTCTTGTTGCCATAAATGCTCCGTCTTGAAGCATCGCAAGAGCCTTTTCGTAATTATATTTTCCTTCGGAGTAATCTAAAAAAGAAATTAAACTTAAACAGATAGAAATACCTTCTGTAAAATGTTCTTCTTTAAATATTTTGTATGCTTTATCAACGTGTTCTTGAGCAGTTGAATAATTTTTCTCATCAATCAAATCTAATGCTGATTTGATTAACTTTTCTGCCTCTTCTGTTTTAACTCTGCCTTCTACCATAAATCTTAATCACCCTTTCTCATATTGTACAATATTTTTCACAGAATTTCAAATAAAAAATCGGAGAAATAAAAAAGGGTGAATTAAGCAAATTTGTTATGTTTTCTAAGGAAGAAAATGACGAACTATTAGCGAGAAGTCTGGAGAATTAATCAATTCAGAAATAATGTAGCTGTATGATGTATTTTCATCGAGAAATGTTATAGTCAAAATGTGGGTAAATAAAAAGAGGTAGGTTATGGCAGATACTTTACAGAAGATTAAATGCCCTGCGTGTGGCAAGGAGATGGAAAAAGTATTTATTCCTAGCGAGGGTATAAATCTTGATATTTGTACTCAAGGTTGTGGTGGAATTTTCTTTGATAATAGAGAATTGGACAAATTTGACGAAAAAGATGAAGATATTTCTAAAATTTTAGAGCAAATTGATGGCAAAGATTTTATCAAGGTTTCAGAAGATTCAGTGAGAATATGTCCAAACTGTGGACAAAAAATGGTGAAAAATTATTCAAGTATTCACAACGATATTGAAATTGATGAGTGTTATTCTTGTGGCGGTAAGTTTTTAGATAGAGACGAACTTGTTAAAATCCGTGCTGAATACGATACCGAAGAAGATAGAAGTGAAGACGTTTTGCGTGCTGTTTATAAAACTGTTGGACAAGAATTGGCTGAACAAGATAGACAATATGCAAAAATAAAATCTGACAGATCTTTGTTACGGTCACTTATCAGAAAAATCATGGTTAAATAAATATTCAGATAGGTTGCTTAATTCTTTGTAGTATCCAGAATTGAGCAATTCATAAAACCTTTTGTAAGTATGAGGGGCTATAATTTGAATTCTTTGCGGGTTCAAGTATAGTCCCTCTACAAGTCTTGCAAATAATTCTGTCGGTTTTTGATAATATTTTTTTAGTCTGTTTATTTTTGCAGAAATTCTGGATTGTTTTTTTCGCCAATAATTTAGTCTAATATAAGCAACAAATGCTTCTGGCATATCGTAAAAATCTTTTTCAATGTTTTCAATTGAATAAATTTCTGTTTTTTTGAAAAACATTCCAGTAATAAGTTTTACTCGGTCATATTTTAGTAAATATTTTGCGTTGGATTTTTTTATGTATCTGTCAAATTCTTTGAATTTTTTAGAACGTTGGAATTTAGGGTATGTTTTTTTTATTATTTTTTCTTGTTCTAATATTTTGTCTTTAACTATTTTTTTGTGATGCTCTAGTCTTTCACATTTTGAATTTTTATCAACAAATAATGTTATTTCAAATAGTTCTTCTTTGTATATCTCCGTATTTTTTGAATCAAATAGAACTTCTAAACTTCCACCAGTGCGGAGCATTTGTGGTTCTAATTTAGAATGAATATAATGAGAAAATTCGTGCAAAAGGGTTGGGATGATTCTACATTCTGGAATATTTTTAGATATATCAATACGATTTTTCATATAAAAGCCTTGATGCCCACGAGCTTTTGTTGATGTGTGAACTTCAATTCCTAAACTTTTGAAATATTTGATTAATTCTTTTTCTCTCAATCCCATAGGTATATTATATTGCAAAAAATTAGCGGAGATGAATTTTTAAAATTCAAATCCGCTAGTTTTATCTCTTGTTATCTTTATAATTAGTCTTCTTTCTCAAATTGGTCTTTGCCAACAGAGCAAAGAGGACAAACGTAATCATCTGGTAAATCTTCGAATTTTACGCCGTCATTTTCTGCTGGATCATAAACATAACCACATACTGTACAAACCCATTTTTCCATAATTAAACATTTTCCTTTCTCTTTTTACAGTCACTACATATACCATGAAATACTATATCATGACTTTTCACTTCAAAGCCCATAGCTTCTTGGGTATTTTTTACCAAGTTTGGGGCTACTCCAGCTGGTACATCAAAAACTCTTTTGCATTCTTCACAAATAAAATGATAATGTTCAAAAGTATTGTGATCAAAGTGTGCTGAAGGTTCTAAGCCATCAATTTTTTTTATCAATCCTGCTTCTGCTAGTTGATTTAAGTTTCTATATAAAGTTGTTATTCCAACATTTGAACTTTCTTTCTTTAAAAATTCCAAAAGCGTTTCTACTGTCGGGTGGACAGCATTTTGAGTTAAAACATCAAGTATTTTTTCTCTTTGTTTGGAATAATTCATAAATCACCTAAACTGATAACTATTATCATTTTACTTGGTATTTTAATTTTTGTCAATGGTTAGGCTACTGCGTTTTCTTTAGCTAACTTTTCTTCAATGTCTTTTTTAACTTGATATTCAGGACTAAAATGTCTAACAGCTAGCATAATAGCAGGTGCTAAAATTCCTAAAGCTCCAATGCAAGCACCCATGTTTTTCAATACCGCAGTTTTCTTGAAGTTTCTTACTGATTTAAAGAATTCATCTAAAGATTCTCCAGATTTTTCGTATTGGTTAAGAAGTTTTTCTAATTTGTTGCTAACACCTCTTAAATCTCCTAAATCGATATACTTTCTAGTATCAACTTTGTCGGTCTTTTTCGCAAAGAATAATTTATCTTCTTTTAGCATTTGAATAACGTCAGAATCTTTAGCAAAATCAATAACGATGTTTTTGTTTTCTGGTTTTACTGCAAATTTGTAAATGTCTGCATCTGAAACATCTGCTGCTTTAAATTCTGCAAGATGTTGTTTAAGTGTTCCATTTTTAAATGATTCTTTTAATTTGTCATTAAAGATTACTCTTGCATCTAGGTCAATAGATTTTCCTTTTTTGTCAGCGTGTTTTTCTAATGCTTTAGATATCATTGGACCTGCAAAATACATAAATGCCCAGAAGCTACCTTCTTTGATTACGTATCCAAAGAAGTCTTGTGGGTTTCTTGCGTGAGTAAGTCTTTCGCCTGTGATTGAAGCATCAACAATCATAAGATTTTTTACAGGGTCGAATATAAAGTCTTGAACTCCTCCAGTGAACGATACTTTAGCTGGATTTTTAGTATCTTCTTTTTTATTTGTTTGTCCTGTGAAGGTGTCTTGCGTTTGTGGGTGTTTTGCAAGGTAATCTTTTTTAATTTGGTTTTCTGTATATTGGTGTCTAAATTTAGTTAGCCCAAAATAAGTAAGTGTTGTTAAAATTGTTGATGCTGCGAATTTTGCAATGTTTAAACTTTTAGCTAATTTTTGATGAGATGTAGCATATTCAATGCTTTCTTTTATAGCTTTGGTTGGTGCAAATTCTTTTGCAGCTTTTAAAATTTCTGGGTTTTTAAATAATCTAACATCAACATTTGGATCAAGTTTCGCTGGTTTAAACATTAGCTTATCCAAAAGAAATTTGTATGTTGGAATTCCACCAAGCCAAATAGCTTGAGTTCCGAATTCATCAATAAATCTATCTTTACCCTCTACTGTGTCCCCTGCAATATAAGAAGCTGCTGTTAAACCGCAACTGTTAGCTACGTCTTTGATAGCTAGTGGGATTAGAGAACTATTATTTCCTAGTGTGGAATATACTGTACTTGCTGTTATATTTGGTATCATTTCTACTTTCTTCCTTTACAGGGACAAAAATCCCTGCCTCAACTTGTGTATTACAAGCCCCAAATTAAATTCATCAATTTCACGATTGGAGCATTCGCTTTTATTGTTGAGTTTCGTCGGATATTTCTATTTTTCATTATATCTACCTTCACTTTATTACTAACTTTTCTAAACCAGAATAATTGCTCTTTTTACAATTTATTTTTACCTTTTGTTACAAAAAACAAGACCTCGAACGATATTCAAGGTCTTGTTTTAAAAGATTGTATCAACGCAGAATTGATGCCTCGTTATTAAAACAAGCCTTTCAAACATCTTCTGCTACGTCGGTTTTGATTATTCATAAAAAGATTCCTTTATTGGTTTACTTCCTAAAACTACCACAATAGTAATTCAAAATCAAGTGTATAAATAACAATTTATTTAAAATATGTTACATTAATGCCCACTGTTTTTCAAGAATATATACTAGATATAGAATTGACGTAATTTGGAGAAAATAAAATGTTTCCAGAAGATAATAATGAGAATTTCTCAGAAGAGAATAAACAGCAAGAACAAAACCTAGAAAGCGATGAAACAACCATTGAAGATTTTCTAGATAAGTTCACAATATCAAAAAAAGCAGAGAAAAAAGTTTTCATCACTGAACGAGATAACAATTCAGGAGAAGGAGAAGAAGCTCCTGAAAGTATTGCTTATAAATTCAATTGGGGTGCATTCTTATTCAATTGGATTTGGGCTGTAAAATACCAAAAATGGTGGCTTTTATCTATCCCTGTAATGCTGTTTATTCCATATGGATTTATTCCTGCTGGTGTTCTTTGTATTTGGGCAGGCATGAAGGGTAATCAATGGGCTTGGGAAGAGGTTCAATATGAAAGTGAAGAAGATTTTCATGAAGCTCAACGAAAATGGGTAAAAGCTTGGTTCGGTTTTTTGGTAGTATTTGTTGTTATTTGTCTTATGATTTTATCCTCAATGCCAAAGAAAAAACAAGTTGAAACTCAAGAAACAATGACGTCTTTCACTTCTACAACAAGAGAAATGAAGATTCCAGATGAAGTTTATCAAAACACCACAGTTAAAGATAAATATAATGAACTTTTAAATGCTGATAAATATATTATTTATTGGGTGAGATATAAAAATGATTTTGAAAATTCTAACTTAGAATTTATCCAAAATAAAATGACAGAGAGAAAAGATGCTTTAAAAAATAGATTTATGTTAATTCCAAATCTTGTTGAAATACATGATGAAAATGGAAATATAATAGAATCAAGAAAAAATATTCAGATGGAAAAATATGATTTAAAACCAAGCTGTGAAAATCAAGATAAAACTTGTTTTGAGGGGTGGTTGTACGAAAATTGTTATAATAAATACTGCGTGATAAATCCAAAGACAAAAGCTTATATCAAGGTTGGGGGAAAGAAAAATGTGATTCCTCAAGCTATCAAAGCTGCCAATAGATGGAGTACAGAAAAAGAAAATTAAAAATATAATAAAATTTTTATAATTCCCTAGCAAAAATTTCTTGTTAGGGTTTTTAATATCCCAAAATTAGAAAAATTAAATTATTATGAATATAGATAGAACTTTGAATCCTAATTATAATACTGTTTCTCGCTCTCCTAATTTTACTGGTGTAAAATTGGCTAATCCAGATTTTAAAAGTGCAAGAAATATCATGCTACAACTCAAACGTGTAGGGTTTGATTGTTTGGGACATAAGACTAGATATTGTAATAATGAAACTCAGGATAAAATTAAGATGGCGAAATTTGTTAGAGAAAACAGCTCGTTCGGGGATAAAGAATATGGTGTTCTCTTTTTACCTTGGAGTGGTGAAGCATATATAATGGCAAATCCAAAAGATGAACATACAATTTATCGAATTTTAAAACAATATGATGATGTTTCTTTTAATTTTCTAATTTAATTTTTTTTTTTTGAACTAATGTTGAATTTAAACACTAAAAAAGGAGGATTATTGCCTCCTTTTTTTTAATGGTACCCAAATTAATATTTTTTCTGAATCTGTTTAGGTTGTTTATGTGGAAGAAAATTACTATCAGTTACAACTTTTTTACCAGTTTCTTCTAAAATTTTTCTGTTGTTTCAAAATCCTCTCCTAATTGTTATCTTGGATTAATCTTAACGCAATATTATATTATTCTTCTTTATATTTACAAGGAATATCCATTTCTTTTAAGTAAGCAAGTCCCCATTTGTTTAATTCAATAATGGATGGGATTAATCTCTTTCCACGTTCAGTCAATGAATATTCTGTTTTGGGTGGAACAACAGGATACAATTTTCTTTGAATAATTCCGTCTGCTTCCAATTCCTTTAATTGCTGTATTAGCATTTTAGGAGTTGCGTGAGAAATTAATTTTTGTAATTCGTTGTATCTCAGGGTTTTATCAATAAGATGACCAATTATAACCCCTTTGTATTTTCCTCCAATAATCTCCATTGTAACTTCAAGTGGACATTTATATTCATCTTGTCTTTGTTTACTCATTTAAAACTCCAAACTAACCTTTTGGTAACTATTATACTTTAATGTATATATTATACAAAATAGTGCATTCTTGAAAAAAAGTAAATAAGAATTTAATATTATTATAAAAGGAGATGATTATATGAAAATTACTCAAATTAGAAATGCTACATTAATTATAGAATACGACAATACAAGATTTTTAATAGATCCTTGGCTTGGACCAAAAGGTTATATGCCAGGTTTTGAAACCGCAGTTAATTCTGAAATTCGACAACCGAGAGTAGAATTACCTTTTTCTATTGATAAAATTGTAAATGTAGATTCTGTTATCATCACTCATATTCACCCGGATCATTGGGACGAATATGCAGAACATGCAATAGATAAAAATCTTAAAATATTTGTTCAATCAGAATTTGATAAAAACTTTATATTATCAAAAGGTTTTAAAGATGTTGAAATTTTAGCAGAACAAGGTACAAGTTTTAGGAATATAACTTTATACAAAACTCATACGCAACATGGGAAAAGAGAAATTTTAAAACCTATATGTGATTCAATTGGAATGCCTTACGATGCAATGGGTATTGTTTTCAATGCTGAACGAGAAAAAACACTTTATATTGCAGGTGATACGATTTGGTGCGAAGAAGTAAAAGAAGCCTTGAATAAATATTCTCCAGATATTGTTGTAGTCAATGCTTGCGCAGCAACAGTATTAAATGGTGAACGCTTAATTATGAACATTGATGATTTAAAAGAAGTTTTAAAAAATTCTAAAAATGCAACCGTAATTGCAAGCCACATGGATACTGTAAGCCATTTAACCGTTACAAGAAAAGATTTAGAATATTTTAAAAACAATAATAATATAGATAATTTACTGATACCTACAGATGGTGAAGTTTTGGCTTTTTAGGTGATATTGTCTAAAACAGTATCAATGACAGACATTACGACTATTTTTAATCTTAACATTTTATAGTAGCAACATTGTTAATGTTGCCACTGCGTTGCTACTTCGGACTTTTATTTACAATAGTCCGAAATTAGACTACGAGAGGGTTATAGGGGGCTGTGCAAATGTTAGAATTTTTCTGAGAGATTTTTTTTATTACCACTTTTGTTGCCGCTAAACAAAATTTTTAGAAATTTTAGAAAAATAAACAACTCTAAAAGGCAGATATAATGGGCTTTCTTGTCCAATACTAGCTGAAATGCAGTAATAATGTATATTTTAAAATTTAAGCACTAAAAAAGCCACGTTATTCGTTGCTTATTAAATGGTACCCCCAAGCGAATTCGAATCGCTGTCTACACCGTGAAAGGGTGTTGTCCTAGGCCTCTAGACGATGGGGGCTTGAACTTTTTGCTACAAGAGTTATTGTATGGTAAAAAAAATTAAATGTCAACTACTTCGTTAGAAATTTTTTTTATATTCATTTCTATTTTTTAATTTCGTTAATAATATCACGTATTTCGGGCGAAATATCTTCGTCTGTTTTGATGTTTAATTTTACCATTTGGGCAAATTCTACTTTTTTAAATTCGTGCATGCCTCGTGTTTTAAATACTTCTTCTAAAAATTTTACTCTCGGAATATCTTCATTTAGTTTTTCTTTTTCAAGTATTGAAATGTTTTTTAGTTCATATTCTAAAGTTCTCAAAACAAGGTTAATAGGCAGTAAATCTTCAAATTCACCGCACGCAAGCAAGTGAATCTTGTCGCAGGATCTTAATTTTGGCTTAATTTCTTCAAGGTTTTCGCTCGCATCTTTATCTAAAAGTACAAATATTGGTAATTTCAAAACTTCTGATAAGCTATAATATAGTTTTACGACTTGATTTTTCCCTCCCGCAGAAAGAACATAAATCCCCTCTTTATCAAAGTCAAAGCTACAATATTTCCCAAATTCTGGGAGTAAAGTTTCTTCGGTAGCCCCTTCCGCAATCACAACTTTTTCGATAGGAAATCTTAATGATTTTTCTTTCCTAATTTTTTTAATATCTTTAGAAGAAAGAATTTTTAACCATTGTAAGTTTTTAGGTGAGGTTTCATCAATAAAATCTAGGCACGCTTTATAGTTAATTTTATTTTTCAACAATTTTTCAACTTCTTCTCCAAAAATAAATACTGATTTTTCATAATCGTATAATTTTTGGTTAATTGTATAATCATCGTCCTGTGGTTTCCCCATTTTTTCTAGGGAATAATTTATAACAAATTCTGCCCAGTTTTTAATTTCTTCAAAATTCATTTCTTCCAGTTCTGTTTTTTTGAATTTTGGGATAATTAGGTTGTTGGTTAAAATGTCACGAAAAACTCTCAAATATTTAACCTCAGTATTTTTGAACCGTGTTAATCTATCGATAGAAATAAGGATTTGTTCTTTTGTCATTGGTTTGACTTTTGAGTTTTTCAATGATAACCTCTTTTAATATTTATTTACAAAAACAGCTGGATTTTAGCAATTTTTTGAGTTTTTGATTTTTATTATACTTGTGGAGTGAATATGGTAGATAGAATAAATTCTCATATCCAACAATATAATTATAACACAATTCAACGTGTAAAGAATGTTGCAATGCCTTCTAATGATGTCCAAATGGCAGTTGCACCATCATTCACTTCTGCTAAAACAGTTCCATTTGCCACTGGGCAGACTCAGAATTTAAACTTGAGAACGACATTGAGTGGTAAGGAAGAAACTCAAAAATATACATTTTTAACTTCAAAATTAGATAAAAATAATAGAAAAATTTTAGATGCCTTGTTGAAAAATGGGGTATTATTGAATTCTGACTCCAATGATAAATCTACCGTATTAGATAATCTTTATAAAATAGCGACAGAACCGAGAGCAGAGGGTTTAAGTTCAGATGGGATTTTGAAAGATACTATTGCGACAATTTCTTATCCATATTCAATTACTCAACAATTTGGTGATATTCCACAAAAATATAGACAAAAAGTTCTTTCACAAAACAATGAAGGAAAAACAAACCTTTTTGATATTCAACAGGGTAAAAACGATATTGACGTAGAACTTTCTGGAACTTGTGTTGCTGCAAGTACAGAGTTTAAACTTGCAAAGCAGCAACCTGCTGAATTTGCAAGATTTGCGAATGAATTAAGTTCTCCCAAATTGGCTGTTAATAAGACTATCGAATTGAAAAATTTAGCTGATAATACTTTAAACGCAATTTGGTTGTTGAACGCTTTTGAAATTCCGTATGATATGAATAATTTTGACAATGCGAAATTGAAATTCGCTCCAGATAAAAATGCACTCATAAGAGCTCAAATTCAAACAACAGATAAAGACCCTTATGAGAGAACTCCTTTAGATGTTTTGATGCAATCAACATTTATGCAGATTGGTTCTCAGCAGTCTTATAATACTATTACAGATAAAAGAGGTGGTAAATTTAACCAAAACGATAAAGGTTTGATTGAATTTGAAAAAACATTCACTGAATCTGTTGTATTTGATAAAAATATTTTATCTGTAACATATCAAACTGTTGATGAAAACGCTAGACTTGTGGGTTATGAAACTGATTTAGGAACAATGAAGCGTCACATTGTTCAGGCATTAGATATGGGTGAAAATGTAATTATTGGTTATACCCAAACAGATAACAATAATATAATTATTAATGGACATGAAATTACGATTATTGGTTACAAAACAGATAACAAAGGTAAAATGACCTTCATTTGTAATGATACCGATGATAATATTTCTAAGCCTATTGAATATACTGAAGATTATTTGCTTCCAAAAATTCACCATGCAGCATTGCCTCAAGAAATTGTTGAAAAAGATTTGAATATTGTTCCTAATTGGATTGAAGGAATTCAAATGTATAAAGAAATGAAAAGAGAAGCTGAGCAACAAAGATTAGCTCAGCAACCTCAAGTTGCATAAAACTTATCTGATGCTATTCTTATTGCGTAATCAATTCTTTAATCTCTTTACGTTTCAATTTTCTTGTTGTTGTTCGAGGTAGATTTTCTTTTCTTACAATAATTTTAATTGGACGTTTGTATGGTGCAAGCTGAGTTGACAGGTACTTAACTTCTGTTTGAATAGCTTTTTCTAAATTCTCAAAAGAATCAAAATTTGATGAAAAATCTACTGTTGGAACAATTACAACCGCAATTTCTTCACAACCATCCTTTTCTCCAAAATTTCTTTTTACACCTGTAACGCATATTTCTGCAAAATTTGGACTTTGTTCTAACACAGCCTCAATTTCTTCTGGAAAAACTTTTTTTCCACCAGAAAGAACAATCATATTTTTAATCCGTCCAGTTATATATATCAATTTTGTTTTCTTATCAACTCTTGCAATATCTCCTGTGTGGAGCCATCCATCTGGAGTTATGACTTCTGATGTTAAGTCTGGTTGTTTGTAATACCCTTTCATAACAGATGGCCCTTTTAACATCAATTCCCCAGTTGAATCGTCAATTTTAACTTCAAATGACTCAAGAGCAGGTCCAACAGATTTCATATCTTGATATTTGCCTCTATTTACCGCAACAACAGGACTGGTTTCTGATAATCCATATCCTTGGAAAATTCCGATACCGATTCGTTCAAAAAATTCCCCAACATGAACATCTAATGGAGCTCCCCCTGAAATACATCCAAAGAACTCTCCTCCAAATTTTTTATGTATTGGAGAGAATAAATATTTCCTCATCTTAATTGGTAAAAATTTCGCAAGTGCATAATTTAATTTGAACATAAATTTTACAAGCGGAGATTTCTTACTTAATTCAGATTCAATTGATGATTTTAAAAGTTTCAAAAATGCAGGAACTGTAATCATAAATCGAATTTTCTTTTCTTTCATCACTTCCAATATATCACTGGGTTTCAAACTTTTTGTATAATATATTGAATATCCGTGGTTTAAAAATGTGAAAAACCCTACTGTTAATTCAAACAAATGATTCATTGGCAAAATAGAGAGCATTCTCATTTCTTCATTTAGTGGAAGAATTTCTCTTAGTGCAATCCTCAAATCATGCATTTGAGCAAGCATATTTTTGAAAGTAATTTCAACTCCTTTAGGAGCTCCAGTTGTGCCAGAAGTATAGATTGTGAAAGCAGTTGCACTTAATGGACGTCTTCTCCATTTTGCAGTATATTTTTCTGGAATTGAGTACAAACTCGGAATAATCTCATTTTCACAAGACGAAGCATCCATAAGAATTAAATACTTGATTGATGGTATTTTATTTTTTAATTCTTTTGCTTTGTCAATGTATGTGCTAGAAACCAGCATAACTGTTGGTTCACAATTTGAAAGAATTGAGTGTAATTCAAAAATAGTTAACTTGTTATCTAACGGAACAGTCGTTAAACCTGCCAACACGGAACCAAAAACACAAGCTCCATATTCTGGTTTTGACTCAGACAAAATTGCTAATTTCTCACCTTTTTCAATCTGCAAATCTTCAATCAAATATGATGCAAGACGTCTTGATAATAATCCTAATCCCTTATAAGTAAACTCATTCCATCCCCATTTAGATTTCATCCCAAGCGAAATCTTCTCACTATTGTTTACCGTAATTTCTTCCAACAAAGAGAATACATTCTCATACTTCATATAAATACCCCTAATCAAAATATATATTACATTCTATCCTAAATTTTATAATGTGTAAAGATGCTAATTATTATGAAGGGAAAAGAGTAATTATTATATTGGGTCGGCGTTCCACGCCGACCTACTTTTTATTGAATGCTTTTAATAAGTATTTTTTTACCCTGAATATAATTCACTACTTAAATATCTTTCTCCGCAATCTGGAAGTATTGCAACAATTAGTTTTCCTTTATTTTCTGGTCGTTTAGAAAGTTCAATTGCTGCCCAGATGTTTGCGCCTCCTGAAAATCCAGATAAAATCCCTTCTTTTTTAGAAAGATTTCTTGCTGTTTCAATTGCATCTTCGTTTTTAACAGGAATAATTTCGTCAATTACATTTTTATCAAAGTTTTGTGGAATAAAATTGGCTCCGATACCTTGAATTTTATGTGGGCCAGCTTGACCCCCAGCCAAAACTTGAGATACATAAGGTTCAACCGCAACGGCTTTTATTTGCGAATTGTATTCTTTTAATTTTTTTGCGGTTCCAGAAATTGTTCCTCCTGTTCCTACTCCTGCTACAACAATATCTACTTTTCCATCTGTATCGTTCCAGATTTCTTCTGCTGTTGTTTCGTAGTGAGCTTTAGGGTTAGATGAATTGTCAAATTGTGAAGGAATAAAAGAATTTGGATATTTTTTGCTGAGCTCAATAGCTTTATCCACAGCCCCTTTCATTCCTAGTTTTGCTTCTGTTAGGACAAGTTCTGCACCATAGGCTTTTAATAACATTCGACGTTCAATACTCATTGATTCTGGCATTGTCAAAATGATTTTGTACCCTCGAATAGCACAAATCATCGCAAGTCCAATTCCTGTATTTCCGCTTGTTGGTTCAATGATAATTGTATCGTTATTGATTTTGCCTGCATTTTCTGCATCGACAATCATTTTTAAAGCGGCTCTATCTTTTACCGAATTTGCAGGATTAAAGTATTCAAGTTTTACTGCAATTTCAGCATTCCCTGAATTAAGTTTGTTCAATCTTACGAGCGGAGTTTTTCCAATTAAGTCCGTTAAATCATTAGCAATTTTCATAACGAAAACCTCCTTTGCAAAATAAATATTATAATTGCTTTTAATTTATTTAGTATTTAAATCCATCGGCTTTCATTCTATCGATAACTTCTTGTAACTTTTCGTCGCTACAAACGAATGAAATTCTGAAAAATCCAGCACCATATTTCCCGAAAGCATCTCCAGGAACAATTACAACCCCAGATTTTTCTAGTAAATCTTCGCAGAATTTGAATGCTGAATCATATTTTCTTGGAATTGGTAACCAAAGGTAGAATGTTGTGTGAGGAAGTTTGTTTTCGTCTATTTCCCAACCTAATTCTTTTAACCCTTTTACCATAATAGATTGTTTGCGTTTGTAAGCATTGTTTGAACAAGCAATGTAGTCGTCCCCTTCAGGAGAATTCATTACACAAGCACAAGCTTTTTGAAGAGCTTTGAAAATTCCGTTGTCGATAGTTGACTTGGCTTTTGCAAGTCTTGTTACAACTTCACTATTCCCGCACAACCAGCCTAAACGCCAGCCTGTAATTGCATAAGGCTTAGACAAGCTGAAAAATTCAACTGCAATATCTTTTGCTCCATCAAATTCAAGAACACTGAAAGGTTTTTCGTTTTCGTCAAAATAAACATCGCAATATGCCGCATCAGAAATTAACAAAATGTCGTGCTTTTTACAAAAATCAACCAATGTTTTTACATAATCTCTTGTTGCACTTACCCCCAAAGGATTATTTGGATAATTTATTACAATAGCTTTAACCTTGTTTTCATCGTATCCTTCATTTTTCAAGTTTTCAAAAACTTCTTCAATATTTGGTTGGTAGTTATTTTCAGCAGTCAAAGGCATTGAATAAGCTAAACCGCCTGAAATCTTAATCATTTGTGAGTATGAAGCATACCCAGGATCAGGAACAAGGATAATGTCTTTCTCTTTTTCTTCTTGTTGCGGAGTAATAATAAATCTGATAAGGTTTGCTAATCCGTCTTTAGAACCAAGAAGTGACATTATTTCCGTATTTACATCAAGTTCAACACCAAATCTGTTTTTCATTCTTTCTGCAACGGCTTGTCTATAATAAGGTTCACCTCTTGTTACAGAATAAGTGTGAATATTATTCTCTGTCAAAAATTCTTTTAGCTTATCGATTAAAACAGCAGGAGGGTTTGCCGTTGGAGCTCCCATAGAAAGTGAAATAGGTGTTCTATTTTTCTTTTCTAATTTTTCTCTTAGTTGAGCAGTCTTTTCTTTAAGTTTAACCATAATATAAGTGTCGATTGACATTGCATCGCTGTTAAATAAGTCTTTTCTCATATTTTTATCCTCTGTCTCGATTTAAGCTTTCATTTTCATTGGTCCGTCCAAAGAGGCCGTTACAAACTGTTTTGTATATGGATTATCTTGTTTTAATAATTCTGAAGGAGTGCCTTCAAAAACTATTTTCCCATCGTAAAGCATAATAACCCTATCTGCCGTTCTAGTAATTGTTGACATTTGGTGAGTAACGACAATAGATGCTGCATTTGTTTCTCTTTTTAGTCGAACGATGTAGTCCTCAATAAGGGTTGATGACATAGGGTCAAGACCCGCAGTTGGTTCGTCATATAAAATTGTGTTTGGTTTGGTTACGATTGCACGAGCGAAACTTACACGTTTTTGCATCCCTCCAGATAGTTCAGATGGAAATTTGTTTTCAATTCCCTTAAGACCTACAAGTTCTAGTTTTTGAGAAACAATTTTTTTAATTTCTTCTTCTTTATATTTAGAGCGTAAATCTCTTCTTTCGTGAAGAGCAAAAGAGATATTGTCATAAACATTCAGAGAATCAAAAAGTGCTGAATATTGGAAAACCATCGCAATATCGCCTTCAGAAGTTAAAACTTCTCCATTGTCATAAGGTATAAGTCCACAGATTAATTTCAATACGGTACTTTTACCAGAACCAGAAAACCCTACAATTGCAAGAATTTCTCCATCGTCAACTTTGAAAGAAATATCATCTATGACAACTTTATCATCAAATTTTTTAACTAGATTACGAACTTCAATACTCATAACAATAATATCCTTACACAAACAAATTAAAAGAAAAATAATATCGCAAAAACCATGTCCCAAACAACAATTGCAATGAATGACCACACAACGGCTTTTGTGGTTGCAATCCCAACTCCTTTAGCTCCTCCTGATGCGAAGTATCCGCAAGTGCAACTGATAAGAGAAATTGTTCCTCCGAACACTGCTGATTTGAGTAAACTTACCCATAAATCTTTCATATAAAGACCCAACCAAGCGGAATCAAAATATGCCCTATACGATAATCCTGCGAACATGTCAGATGTTACAGCTCCAAGAAGTACTCCGACAACAGATGCCAAAATTACAACAAATGGCATCATGATAATTCCAGATAAAACTCTTGGAACAAATAAAAAATTGATAGAGTCAACGCCTAAAACGTCAATTGCATCTACCTGTTCAGTTACTCTCATTGTTGCAAGTTCTGATGCTAAAGAAGAACCAATCATTGAAGTAATTGCGAAACCAGACATAATTGCTCCGACTTCTCTAACAATCAATATTGTCATTAATAGCCCGACAAATCCGCTTCCCCCTTGTTTAACCATTTCGTGAGCAACTTGAGATGCTACAATAATTGAGGTCATTCCGACGATAGATAGAGTAATTGGCAATGAACTTACTCCAAATCTATCACATTGGGTTAGCAATTCTTTTTTTTCAATGTCTCCTTTAAGTATGGCAATAAGTACGTGATACCCAATTTGTGCAATCTTGCCCAAAGTATCTAAAAAATCTGTAAAAGTAACCATAAAGTGTTTGAACACTCTATAAGTCGCAGACTGACGTAAGTATTTATATAACATTGCCATACCAGAATTATAACATGAAAACCAATAAATTAATCTCTAAAAAGAAGTTTTGCCGTAAAAATCAAAACAGTTGCACCAATGCAAACTTCAAAAGGTAATACTGGCAAATATTGTGTCTTTAATATCATTGGGATTAGCAAAATTGCTCCCGCAGGAGGAAATAAAGTTTTAACTTTATCAAAGGTTACAAATAGCACACAGCATGCAAGAGTTGCACAAATGCTCAAAGGCAAATGCAAATATAAATTCAATCCTTCTCTCAGCATACAACCAGTAGCAGAAGCCAAAGTCATTAATCCGATAATATGGAAAGGTTTATTTCTTAATGGACTTTTAGGATTTGAAAATTCTGCAAATGTAACGATTAGCGGAGGAGCAAGGAAATAAATCTGATGACTTTTGAACGGAATAAGTGCCAATAATCCAAAGACTACAAGTAGTTTTGTCCATTTTACAACTTGATATTTTAGATTAAATTCGCATGGAATATATTCATTTTTCGGTTTGAGGTGATTTTTTTCCATAAGCCATTGAGCGGTGATTATCATTAATGCCATGATGGTTACTGAAATTGGATAAACCCAACTCTTTGTTCCTAAATATACAGGAAGAATACAGGCAGAAATTATTGGGATTAGAGTTGTTTTCGTTATGGTTAGTATAAATCCCGTGAATGCAAAACATAATGCGGTTTGAAAAATTAGCGGGATTTGAACGTATTTTGTAACAAGCATTCCAAAAAGTGATGCAACAGATACTAAGAAAAACATTTTTCTCTTGTTGCACATCCATGGTTGTTGTTCTGAAATCCAAGCTCCAATTGTTAATGCACAGATTTCTGGAAAGATTATCTCTCTTTCTCCACTTAATTCCGCAATTAAAATCATTACAACCGCCATCAAACCAGCGAAAATATAACGTTCTATTCTAATTCTTTTCAAAATTTCAATATTCATATCTAAAGATATTATACAATAGATAAACACTGTGGTATAATCAAACTATGGAGTTAAAAGAAATATACGATGGTAAAACTTTTGTGGAAACGGGTTTGGCAATTCATGTGCCAAAGATTTCGTTTGATGTTTTTCATCCTAAAAGTGGTGATATTTCAAAACTTTTCGAAGAGTTAAGAGTTCTAAAAAAATATAACCCTTCATTAGTATCTTTAACTTATGGTGCTAGTGGTTCTGGTGCAAGATTTTCTAAAGAAGATATGAAAACAATTTTGGGTTTAGAACTGAATTTGATGCCTCATTTTACGTGTGTTTGTGAGACAAAAAATGCAATAGAAAGAAATATTATAAACATTGAAAATTTGGGGATAGAAAATATTTTAGCATTGCGAGGTGATATTCCTCAAGGCGTAAATCCTTGTTCTTTGGATTTTGAACATGCAAATGATTTGGTAGAGTTTGTTCATGAAAAGACTACGTTATCTATTGGGGTTGCGGGTTATCCAGAAGGTCATGTTGAAAGTCCTAGCCTTGATGTTGATATTGAAAATTTGAAAAGAAAAGTCGATGCAGGAGCTTCTGCAATCTTTACTCAATTATTTTTCGAGAATGACAAGTTTTATAGATATGTTGAAAAAGTAGAAAAGGCTGGTATAAATCTTCCGATAATTGCTGGAATTATGCCTATTCGCAGTTCATCTCAAATTCAAAAAATGGTAGAAATGACACATGTGGATATTCCGCAAAATTTGATAAATGAGTTAGAAAGATTTCCTCAACAGGCTAAAAAAATTGGGGCAGAATTTGCAATTCATCAATGCCATAACCTTATTGATAATGGTATTCAAGCGTTGCATTTCTTTACTCTTAATCATTCGGATCAAGTTTCAGAAGTTTTGGATAATATTTTATAAATAAGGAGAAGAAAATGGATAATTTGAACAAATTTATTGAACATACATTATTAAAACAAGATGCGAAAAAAGAAGATTTGATAAAACTTTTCGCAGAAGCAAAGGAACATAATTTCTTAGGAGTTTGTGTCAATCCTTGTTATGTAAAAATGGCAAAAGATTTTTTGAAAGATACTGATGTAAAAGTTGTGACAGTTATTGGGTTCCCTCTAGGTGCTAATACAACTGAAACTAAGATTTTTGAAACAATTCAAGCTGTAAAAGATGGTGCAGATGAAATTGATATGGTTATCAATGATACTAAAGTTAAAGATGGTGAAACAGATTATATTGTTGAAGAAATTAAATTGATTAAATCCGCTTGTGGTGGTCATAATTTAAAAGTTATTTTAGAAACAGATTTGCTTACAAAAGAAGAAATTAAATACGCTTGTGAATGTGTAGTGAAAGGTGGAGCGGATTTTGTAAAAACATCAACTGGATTTGTTAAAGGTGGGGTTGGTGCAAAAGTTGAAGATGTTGAATTGATGTATAACACTGTGAAAGAAGCAGGCATGAAGGTTAAAGCATCTGGCGGAATTAGAGATAGAGAAACCGCAATCAAGATGATAGAAGCTGGTGCTTCTCGTTTGGGAACAAGCTCTGGTGTAAAAATTGTTGGAGTATAAGCTGTTTTTTAACCTTGCTTCGAGAAAATAAATCCTTAAATATTCCATGCTATAATATAAACAATCAGAAAGGAAATGCTGCATGGGTGATGAGGATAAGCAATTTGATGCCACCCCCAGAAAGCTGGAACAGGCTAGAAAAGAAGGTCAGGTTGTAAAGTCAAAAGATTTTTCAACCGCTGTTTCTCTGCTCATTTTGTTTTCTGTAATATTTGGTCTTGCACCTTTTATTTGGAATCAAATTGTTCAAGTTTTTACGCTTTTGTATGAACAAATTCCGAATGCCCACACTGAACAAATAGGTTATACCTATATTTTGATTGTAGCGGTGAAGGGTGCAGCTTTGATTATTGGTCCAATTTTGGCAATTGCTTGGTTAGTTGCCGTTCTTGCGGATTTCGTTCAAGTTGGGCCATTAGTTGCAATTGCTCCTTTAATGCCAAAGTTGGATAAATTAAATCCGACAAAATATTTTAAAAACATTATGTCCATAAAAACTCTTTTTGAGTTGTTTAAAAACATTGTTAAAGTTGTAATCCTTGGTTATATAGGCTGGATGGTTTACAAAGACCACATTGAGTCGATTTTAATGCTTGCATCAGTAGATAATAACTTTGCGGTAATGATTGAATTTGGAAAATTAATTACTGAATTTATTTTCAAAGCGTGTATTGCCTTTTTGATTATTGCTGCTGCTGATTATGGGGTTACAAAGTGGAAGTTTCTAAAAGATCAAAAAATGTCTTTTAAAGAAATAAAGGATGAATATAAAAACTCAGAAGGAGATCCGAATGTAAAGGCTCAACTTCGTCAACGTCGTATGCAAATGCTTCAACAAGGTGCAATGGATGCTGTTCCAACTGCCGACTTTGTTGTAACTAACCCAACTCACGTTGCTTGTGCGTTGAAATATGTTGCTGAAGAAATGGATTCACCAATGCTGATTGCAAAAGGGACAGAGCTTATTGCAAAGAAAATTATTGGAATTGCGAAGGAACATAATGTTCCAGTAATTGAAAACCCTCCAGTTGCAAGGGCGTTGTTCAAAATGGTTGATATTAATCAGCCGATTCCTCCTGAACTTTATAAAGCGGTTGCAGAAATTTTGATGTTCGTTTATAAAATGAAAAATAAAAATACATCAAATAAACGACCGCAAAAATAATTTATTGTAGTACTATTGATTTGTAAAATTATGGCTAATAACGAAGAGAAGAAAAATTTACAACATTATATAGATATTGTGCAAAAAGTTGCACGTGTTGAACACCGTCGTATTCCTTCCCATATGGTTGAATACGAAGAGTTGTTGTCTATTGGTATTATTGCAATTCAGGTAATGATTAAAAATAAAACACCAGAGCAACTTCAAAAATATAATGCTGCATATATTGCAACAGCTGTAAGATGGGCTATCCGTAATGAGTTGAGAATTAGATACAAATGGTATTCGTTGAAACATAAAGCTGAAGATGAATATGATGAGGATGAAGCAGTTGAAGGCATGGATATGAAGCAGGCAAAAGTTCGTGAAGCAATTTACGAAACCGTTTTGTCTATTGATAGTTTGGCTGCTGCTGCCAGTGATAATGATTCTCCATTTGATTTTGTGAAAGATACTCACGCAATGCCAGATGAAAACGCTGAAATTTCTGAAATGGGTAAAATGATTAGAACTGCAATTTCTAAACTTCCGCCAAAAGAAAGAACAGTTGTTGAATATAGATTTTATCGTAATATGCAAGTTAAAGATATTGCACAACAAATTGGGTTATCTCCATCAAGAGTTACCCGTATTGTTCAATCATCATTGAACTCTGTTCGTGAATACTTGAACGCTCATGAACAATATGGTTATTAAAAAACATTACTGACTTGCCAAATATAATGCTCAGCTTACAATAGTAATATGGGGAATAATATATTACTTATTTCAGAGGATGAGAATATTATTACGAGGTATAGAGGACTTTTCAAAGATAAACCTTATACCTTCAATTCTTGTTGTACTGAAACTTCTATTTTTGACTTGATTGAAATTGAACCCCAAGATATTATCATCATTGACGAAAACGTTGAGATCTTTAATTTACCACTTTTATTAAAAAAAATAAAAACCAAATTAGAAAATTCCCAAATTTTACTTTTATCCGATGGTGAAGATGTTAAAGACGAAATAACAAAAAATATCAGTGGCTATATGCTTATGAATTTCCCTGACAAATTGGTTATTTCGACTATCAATACTTATTTCAAAACTAAAGAAAACTTAGACAACTTATCTGGAAAAAACAAAGATTTAGCAGATAGTTTATATCGTTTGAATGTTTTGTATAATACAAGCTCTCAATTCGCAGGAACATTAGATACAAAGGAACTTTTGGGATATATGATAGAAGGTTTAGACAAATCTTTGAGTTTTGATTTAACCTGTACTTTGACTTTTGGATTTGAACAAGAACCTGTTTTAATCATAAATTCTCTTTACGATATTTCAGAAGAAATTCTAAGTGCGTTGAAATTACGTGCTGTTTTGAATTATAAATCAATGTTTAACGACGGCAAAATTCCATTTGAGATTGACGATAAGAATTTAAAAATTATCAAAAATATCAAAAACCCTAATGACAAATTCACTTTCACAATTTTTCAATATGACAATATGTTTGCACCTATTGATATTGGAGAAAATTTCTTTGGATGTATTGAAATTTTCAAAGAACATCCTTTCTCAACAGATGATGCCGCATATTTCAGAACTATTATCCAACAAGTTTCACTACCATTAAAAAGTGCAAAACTCTACAAAGAAATCATTGAAAAAAATGAAGAATTAGAAAAATTAGAAAGAGTAAAATCTGAATTTATCTCCATTGTTTCCCACGAATTAAGAACTCCTTTAACTCCTATCAAAAATGCTCTATATATTTTATCAAGCGGAAGATGTGGAGAATTTGGAGAAAGTGCAAAGAAATTTATTGATATGGCTAAACGTAACGTTGAGAATTTAACAAGCATTATCAATGATATTCTAGATATTAATAAAATTGAAGCAGGGAAAATGGACTTCAATTACCGCATAATGAATATTCATTCAGTAATTGAAAATGTAAAAACCAATTTCGACTGTGTTGCAAAAGAACACGAAATTCTTTTCTCCGCAGATGAACAAAGTGGACTTCCTGATATTTATGCAGATTCACAACGTTTGGGACAGGTTTTGACAAACCTTGTATCAAATGCAATTAAATTCACTCCAAAAGGGAAAAACATTACCATTAAATCAGAACTCAAAAATGCAAATGATATTATTACAAACAAATATTTTGAAAACGAAATTAAACAACTTCATGGGGATTATATTGTTGTAAGTGTAATTGACCAAGGGATAGGAATAAAAGAAGAAAATCTACTCAAAGCATTTGACAAATTTTCTCAAATAGAAAATTCTCTATCTAGAAAAGTTGGAGGTACGGGCTTAGGCTTACCGATTGCAAGGCAACTAATAAAAGCACACAAGGGAACAATCTGGTGTGATAGTGAGGAAGAAAAGGGTTCAAGTTTCCACTTCGCACTCCCAGTAAATACTGAAAACTCAGAAGGTGTTACAATTCAAAAAGAGCTTTTAAGTTAAACACAAAGGAAATAATAATGAATAGCAATAAAAGAAAAATTAGTATAATTGGTTCTACTGGTTCAATTGGCAGACAAGCTCTTGAAGTTATAGAAAAACTTCAAGACAAGTTTGAAATCATAGCATTGACTGGAGGAGCAAATGTTGAACTCTTGAGAGAACAAGCTTTAAAATTCAAGCCAAAATATGTTTGTGTTGGGAATTCAAAAGGAGAAAAACTTGACATTGCAGGGGTTAAAACTCTTTATGGGCAAGAAGGTTTAGAAGAAATTTGTTCCATCAAAGAAAATGATATCATTTTAGTTTCCGTATCGGGGAAAGTTGGTTTAAGACCTACACTTACGGCTATCGATAACGGAATTGATATTGCTTTAGCAAATAAAGAAACTCTTGTAATGGCTGGCGATATAGTTATGCCAAGAGCGAAAGAAAAAGGTGTAAATATTATCCCTGTTGATAGCGAACATTGTGCAATTCACCAGTGCATCAAAGATATTTCCCAAGTTGATAAACTTATTATCACTGCTAGTGGCGGACCATTCTTGCATAAAACAATTGACGATATGAAAAATGCAACAGTTGCTCAAGCTCTAAACCATCCAAGATGGAGTATGGGTAAAAAAATCACCGTTGATTCTGCAACATTGATGAACAAAGGTTTAGAAATTATTGAGGCTCACCATTTATTCAATATGCCATATGAAAAAATTGATGTAGTAGTTCATCCTCAAAGCATTGTGCATTCTGCAATTGAATATGTTGATGGTAGCGTAATTGCTCAATTAGGACTTCCAAGTATGCACATCCCTATTCAATATGCAATAACATATCCTGAAAGATTTGAGGGAATTAAATCAAAAAGTTTCAGCTTCGCAGATATTGCAAGATTAGACTTTGAAAAACCTGATTTTGAAAAATTCCCAAGTGTACAAATGGCATACGAAGCAGGCAAAATTGGCGGAAGTGCAACTGTTTGTATGAATGCAGCAAATGAAGAAGCCGTATTTGCATTTTTAGAAGATAAAATTAAACTTTACGAAATTTATCAAATTACATCAAAAATGATGGAGCAACATCACCTTGTGAAAAAACCTTCAATTGATGAAATCTTTGAAATAGATAAAGAAGTTAGAGTAAAAACAAGAGAACTTATTGGCTAGAAAAAACTATTTTACATTGCAAATAATATCGCAAGAAGTTAATTACTCCTTGCGATAAGTTTTTTATACCTCTACATAAGAAGAAATATCTTTTCGGTATTTTATTCCGTCGAAAGTTATTTGTTCCAAATCCTCGTACAAATATTTTTTAGCTCTTGATAGGGTTGAAGCAGAACGAGTAAGACTAAATACTGCCCCCTTCGTTTTTGTACACAAATTTTCACCAGACTTTTGGATATTTATAAATTGAATATTGTCCAAATCATCAATATTATCTATACCTTTGATTGTTTTAAATCCTTGTCTTGCTAAAACTATTGCCGAAATTGAAACATTTTCATTCATCTTAATTTGTTCATACTCATCAGCAAAAAATCCATTGATACAAGCTGTAAAAATATCCAACAAATTATCTTCACAAAGATTTAAAATTGCAGTTGCATCGTGTTCTTGCAAAAACGGTTTAAACTCTGAAACATAGAATTTGTCCTCTCCTGTTTGAGTGCATTCAACACCCAAAATACCCATATAAGAATCACCTTTACGCTCCAAAGAGGACAATGTATTTTGAACAATATTTTCAATTCGCTGAATAGCAATTTGAGAAACTCGATAATCTGGAGCAAAGCATCCGATACCGTTTGTCAAAATGCCACCATCACCTTCAGATGTAAATTTGTAATTTGCACAAGAAGTCAGAGGAATTGCACTATATCCATCAGTTACAAAATACACTGTAAAGCTATTTCCATAAGTAAATTCTTCAATCAATACATCCGTTTCATTTTTATTGAAAAGATTTGTCAAATATTCAGAAGCTAAACTCATCGTTGGGCATACTAACCTATCATCAATTATTGAAGAATACTCTTTACACTTAATAGTTACAGGGAAATTTGCCGTTTTCAAAAAATCCTCTGCCATTTGAATTTTATCAAAAATTCCAAATTTTGAAGTTTGTGCATGAATTTTATATAAAAACTTCTTTCCAATCGTATTATTTATCGCAATAGAACAAGCATTTTTTGTTGGACCAAAAATACTTTGACCATTTGATTGAAAGAAAGATACAATATCTGATTTGAGTGCTTTTTCAGATACTGGAATTGTTAAATCAATATTATTTTCTAGTGCGAATTTCAACAATCCCGTAGAATCTTCTTCCCTAATATCTACATTTTTATAAAATTGAGAATCAATACCATTCCCTGGAGCAATATATATTTCACCAGTTTGTTCATAAGTTTTTAATTTTTTTGCTAATGCACAAGGCACACCGCCTTGCCCGATTATTAAAATATTTTTTTTCTTTATTTCAGCCATACAAAAATTATACTACACAAAACGGATGATTTTTGTTAAGTTATTTTAAATTTTCCGCATTTTGTATGTTATAATGATGACAAAAGAAGAATTGTAATTAAAACTACAACAAGTAGAGAGGTTATTAACTAAATGGCAGGTATTGTAAATTTTTTATCTAATGTCTTTCAAGCTCCAGCAGGTGTAAATTCAACATCTCCTGTTGTACGTCAATCTTCTGAAACAAATCCATACAGTAACAATCCGTTTGTAAGTTATAACGGGAACAGTTTTTCTTCTCGTTTTTATGCTCAAAATAAACCCGTAAAAGGTGGCTATTTTGCTGGTTATTACAACGGAAAACAAAATATCGTTGGCAGACGTCTATTTATTGAAGTTTAATTTTTAATTTATTATTTCAATAATTTTTTCTGCATATTCTGCATTATCTAGCGGAAGTGCGATTGTGTCGTTTAAAAATTCACTTTCAATAAAACTTTTAGGGAAGTTTTTCCATAGTTGAAGCAAGACTAAATTTTTAGACCAAAGCTTTCGTTTAATAATTTCTGAATTCGGCGAAAATGGGTAACAATATGGAATATCCCCACTATTTAAATCTAATTGAATATTATTAAAGTTCTTCAAAACTTTTTCATATTGTTTAAAAATTCTTACTCTTTTGATACTTTCTGCTTCAAAATCAATGTCGTTCATCATTTTTTCAACTTTTGGAGAAATAGCTTTTATCTGTTTTTGAGAATCTAAAAATAACTCATTTTTAAGGAATTTTTCATAATTTTCTTGCATTGATACAGGTTGTAATTCAATTTTATCAACATCAAAAACTTGCCCCAACTGTTTTGAGGTAAAAAGATATGCTCCATTTTGAACATTGAAAAACTTCCGCAAAGAGTTGAAAGACGCAAGCCCTAGAGGTTTACAAAAGAAGCTATGGGAATTGTCAACAATAAGATTTGGATATTTTTTAGCTAAATTTTTACAATTTTTAGAATTTATTCCAAAATAATTTGTGTAGAGAATAAAATCATTTTCTTCAAACTTTTCAGTTGGCAAAAAATCTTTATCTATATGGTAAAATTTAACTTCACAATTTTCTTCTCTAGCAGAATTCCAAACAACAGAACAAGTATAATAAGGCAAATAAATTCGTCTTATTGCATATACTTGAATTAAGTATTTCAAACAATTTCTTGCTAAATTTAATTTGATTACATCCATTGGTTATTTATTGAATTCCAAGAACAAAGCCTTCAATAATTCTTGACCTTTTAGCATTGTTTTATAATCAACATATTCTCTTGCAGAGTGCATATTGCAAACAGTAGCAAGTCCCAACAAATATGGTGAAAATTTTTCACCATTAGCATTCGTTCTATTCGCATAAATGTGAGTTTCTGCTCCTGCGTGGAATGATGAAATTTCTGGTTCAATTCCGATTTCTCTAGCAACTTTTGAGAACAAATTTGGCATAAATTCATCATCATTCTTTTCAAACATTGGCATCTTTTCAGTGAAATTAATTTCTGCGGTTGCAATACCTGCATACTGTTTGTTGAACGCATTTGCCGTTTCTTGCATAAGTGCGATTAAATCATTTTCTTTTTGTTTGTTCGAACTTCTAATCGAATAAGTTGCACTCCCTTCTGTATTTATAACGTTTGTAACATCCAAATCTCCAGATGATATACCGCCAATGTTGCAAGAAGTAATCACTTGATCGTTTTCAGAATAAAATACTCCTTGTGGCATTTCCGAAACTAAATCAGCAATAAGTTTTGTAGCATTTTCTCTTGTTGAATCGCCAATATCATTTCCAGAGTGTCCGCCTTTTGGAGCAGTAACTTTTAAATCCACAAGAACATAACTAGCTCCAGAAATCAAACACTGACCTAATGCGTCACTATCAAGAACTAAAGCATATTTTGATTTAATTCTTGAGAAATCTGTGTGTTTAATCCCTTGCATAGTATTTTCTTCATCTCTTGTGAAGTGAACTTCTAATCCTCCGTGCTTGATGTCAGTTCTTTTGGCAAGTTCTTTTGCAAAATAAAGAGCATTCGCAACACCTGCTTTGTCATCAGCACCAAGTGTTCTACCTTTTGCTTTAATTAAATCACCTTCAAGATATGGAACAACTGGCGAATCATCACCAACCACATCCATATGAGAAGATAATAAAATCGGTTGCTTTGTTGAATCAGTAGCTGGAATAGTAATATAAATGTTTTTAAAATCATCTAATTCACAGTCTAAATTATTTTCTTTGCAATAATTGCAAACCCAGTCAATTATTTTATCCTCTTTCAATGAAGGGGAAGGAACTTCTGCCATTGAGCAAAATAAATCGACTAATTCATTTTCTTTTCTTAAATCTATCAAATCCATATTACTACTCTCCATTCTATTCATTTTCTTTCATAATAGCACATTTTTTGATTATGTAAATGTGAAATTACAAATCAAACTTGAGGTCAAATAAAAAATATGTTATAATAAATTAGAACATAAACGAGGAATAGTTTTGGTTATGATGAAAAAGATATTTGCATTCACTCTCAGTGAAATTTTGATAGCACTTTCAGTAATTGGGGTTGTAGCTGTTTTGGTTATGCCACAACTTGTAGCAGGTTCAAAAGCAGGAAAAGCAAAGGCACAGTTCAATACCGCATATACGCTTATGGCAAAAGCCATTACAGATATGGATGCAGATGATGTTTCTATCGACCCCAATAAATATCCTACAAGAACTTTTTACGATAAAATCAAACCATATAATAAAATTGGTGTAGATTGCGGATACGAACCAGGACAATCAAAAAATAAAAAGGTTTGCCCAGGAGGTTCGGCAGACGATGGAGATAAAATGTATCACCAATTTAGCTCAAGCGGACTAATTGCAACAGATTTGATGGATGATGGTGCTTTTGTTTTGAATAATGGAATGTTAGTTGCAATCGAAAATTGTAAAGGTTGTACATATGGCAAAGACCATAATATTTGGCTTGTTGTAGATGTTAATGGACGTGATTACACACCAAACAAAATAGGCTATGATGTTTTTGTATTCCAAGTAACAAAAGATGGTTTGTTACCACTTGGCGCCCCTGGAACTGATGCAATGTTCAGTGCTCACCCAGAAAATTATTGCTGTGACTCACGTGTAAATCCTGGATGCTCAATAGCGAATAGAAGTTATAATGGATACACTTGTTCATACTTTGCCTCAACAGATGAAGACTATTTCAAACGTGTATTTAGTGGTCACTAATTTGGTGAATCAAATAAGTTCGTAAGCACTTATAAGTCTATAAGTGCTTATTGTAATGCTGAACTTGTTTCAGCATGTCTATCCTTTCGCTCTTGTGTTTTACCCAAATTTTGTTCCCTCTCCTAGGGAGAGGAGAGGGTTCAATAAGAGTATTATTGCATATATTAACATCCCAGTACTGTCATTCTGAATTTATTTCAGAATCTCTATCCGTTCGCTTTAGTGTTTCGTTCCCTCTCCTAGGGAGAGGGTTGGGGAGAGGGTTCAACATTATAAAAAACAACCCCTCTCTCGAAATTGAATCTTTTCGCCTTTGGCTCAAAGACAATTTCTCTCTCTATCCTCGGAGAGAGCTGTGTGCTACAGTCATTCCCAAAAATCTCCACCCTTGACAGGTAGATTTTCTATGCAAAGATATTTCTAAGATTAGAATATGCTACATGACGAGGAAAAATTAATGAATCAAAAATTTTATATCGACAGCTTTCCTTACGAAATCGAACTTACAGCGAGAGTTTGTCACGAAAACGCTAGGCAATTACTTGAATCAATTACAGATGAAATTTCTATTGATGAATTCGCTATTCTTGATACTTTGACTGCTCGTTCTGGATTATCTCAAGCGGATTTAGCTCGATTGATTTTGAAAGGGAAAGCACATACTGGAAGATTTTTAATTTCTTTAGAAGAAAAAGGGTTTATTGAACGACATATTGAAGAAAAAAACGGAAAACTTATCAAAGTTTCTGATGTCACTCCAAAAGGGAAAAAGCTTTATAATGACATAGTTGAACGTTTTAAACCCGCAGTTGAAAAATTTGACAAAATCATTTCTCAAGAACAATGCAAAATGATTATAAAAAACTTGAAAAACTTTAGAGAAGCGATTGAAAAAGCAAGAAATATCGTATTTGAATAGATTGGAAATAAAAACAGAAAATGAACGAAGAAGTTACAGAACAAATTACCCCTACACAAGAAGAATGGCAACCTACTAAAAACCCTTGGTTAATATCAATTCCATTGATGGCTTCAGTTTTTATGTATGCGTTAGACGAAACTATTTCAAACGTTGCATTACCATACATGGCGGGGTCATTCTCTTGTAGCCACAATGAAGCGACTTGGGTTGTTACATTTTATTTAATTGCAAGCGGAATTATTATTCCTGCTGTTGATTTTTTCTGTAAGTTACTTGGACGAAAAAATTTCTTCTTACTAAGTATTATAATTTTTACTTTATCATCATTTTTATGCGGAGTATCTAATTCTTTAATCATGATGGTACTTGCGAGATTTTTACAAGGTTTAGGTGGTGGTGCAATTTTGCCATTATCACAATCTATTATGATGGAAAGTTTTAAAAAAGAAGATAGACCTCAAGCGATGGCACTATTTGGATTGGGGGTTGTATTTGCCCCAATCATAGGTCCAGCTGTCGGGGGTTGGATTACCGAGAATTGGTCTTGGCCATATATTTATTACATAAATATTCCGATAGGATTTTTTGTTTTAGCAGCCGCAAAAACACTCTTAGAAGAACCTCCTTATGCAAAAAGACAAAAAGGGGTTAAGCTTGATACTGTTGGCTTTTTCTTCTTGTCATTGTGGCTTGTATGTTTACAAATTGTCTTAGATAAAGGTAACGATGCCGATTGGTTTGGTTCAACTTGGATTTGCTGGTTAACATTTATATCATGCGTTGGCGGAATTTGTTTTCTTATTTCTCAACTTAAAGGTAAAAATCCATTGACTGATTTATCAGTAATGAAAGATAGAAATTTCTTCTTTGGAACAGTAATTCAGGTTGTTTTAATGGGTGTAATGATGGCATCCAGTACAATTTTACCAACGATGTTACAAAGTATGATGGGTTATACATCATTTTTAAGCGGTATTTCAATGGTTCCAAGAGGGGCTGGTTGTTTAGTTGCTACAATATTTAGTGCATTATTTATCTCAAAAATTGGTGAAAGAAAAATGGTTTTCTGGGGGTTAGTAATCCTTGGTTTAGGAGGATTAGCTTTTGGAGAAATAAACTTGCAAATTTCACTTTTAAATATCGGATTTCCAAACTTCTTGTTTGGGGTTGGAATGATAATGGCAATGGTTCCTCTTATCGAATTATCATGTAGAACTTTGAGAAACGACCAATTGACAAACGCTTCAGGGGTACAAAACTTGTTAAAAAATGTAGGAGCAGCAATCGGGACATCACTTGTAACAACTTGTATTTCAAGGTTTGGTCAAATGCACCAAAATATGATGGTTGGAAAGTTGACGGAATTAAATCCAGCGTTTACTGAAAGGCTTCAAACATATGCAATGAGCTTTGCTTCTAATACTGATATGGCAAATGCAACGTATATGGCAAAGAATATTTTATATAATCAACTTTTGCAACAATCTACGTTGTGGGCATATATTGATACTTTTAGGCTATTTGCAATAGCAAGTTTCTTAATCGCACCATTAGTATTGTTAATGAAGAGAAAAAACTTAGTATAAATTCCCAATTTATGTTATCTCTGGATGTAGTGCAACTCATCCAGATTTTTTGCTATCCAAAATCAACCCCTCTCCTAACCTCAGCCATACGGCACGCAGTTTCACTCGACTCAACTTCG
>ENA-OOXC01000059-OOXC01000059.1-human-gut-metagenome-genome-assembly--contig:-NODE-59-length-98457-cov-17.859159_pt1 | contig 98457 bp, 101 predicted proteins | sample MGYA00241578_ERZ501325 | MGnify/ENA primary metagenome ERZ501325 (study PRJEB25962, sample SAMEA2042737) | human gut metagenome | biome: human gut; feature: human-associated habitat; material: faeces...
TGTTTGTTTGATTGTTGTTGAATCTTGTTGATGGTGACTCTATCTTAGTTTCAAAAGGTAGTAGTTCTTTGAGTATATATCCATTGTAGACATTATTTACAGGATAATCAAATACTCTCATCACTTTCATAGGAGCATCTCCATAATTTATGTTTCTTAGTATGTCTCCTTCTCTTACATAGAGCATCTTTGGAATTTTGAATGTGTATTCCTTTGTTCTTGAAGAACTGCTTTCAGGAAATACTACTGTACATAATCTCATCATATTACATTCCTCCATTGTTATTGTATCCACAGCATTGACAGTAACAACCATCATACATACTGTCACAATTAGGACATCTGTATTCTGGTTCCCAATCTAACCCTTCTGATGTTATCTCTTCAAAAGGGTTATCTAGAAGCTCTATGTTATTCATGTTTTGTCTTTGTTACAACACACATTAAGATACAGAGTCTTCCTCTTCTAAGAGCATATTTAGGCTCTTTAGGGAATTCCACAGAGTACTTTACTTCCTCTGTTGGTAATGAGCGTGATTCAAATTGTTTCATCTTATAATTTTTTAGAGTCATTTCCTGTAAGTATTGCCACATCTTCAAGTGTGAGTGTGTACTTGCAGATGAATATCATTGCAAACCCCACTCCAAACACTATCAGTATTCCAGTGAATGTAAAAGAATCTGCAAGACAGATAGCAAGAATCCAATACATTAGAGTTGAATACATCAGTATGCCTTTGATTATGTATACTATTGTTTTCATTTTAGTGAAAATATTGTAAGTTGTAAGTAATTTAGTTACTAAAAATAGGACAATCTTTGCAAGAATATGCAGTGATTTGCTCTAAGTTCATCACAGTAGACAAATAAAAATAAAAGGACAGAACAGTCATAGAATAGACCATTCTGTCCTAATGTTAAGAGGCAGATTACTCTGCTGTACCATCTGCTCTGTAGATGTCCTCATCACCATCCCTTTCCAGGGTGATGATTTCCACAGACTTAATGTCCACAGAATCACCTTCCTCAAGTTGAGAGTCCCTACTAAGAGGCATGAATTTCTTGCCTCCAGCCTTCATCACGAAGCACATTGAAAGGCCATATTGGCCTTCAACTACTGTGGCAGATGCCACTTGAGCTACCTCAGCCTTGCTGAGGTGTTCCCTGCCAGCCTCACTCCAAGAGCCAGCATAAGTACGGAGTTTGTCCAAAAATCCCATAGTGTTTGATGTTTGTAGTTAAACTTAGTTGGTCCACATATCTTGTGTCCCAAAGTATGGAGAATATGCTGTGTTGTTTTACTCTAAGAAATTAAACTCCCAGCCTATACCTATATATTATAAGGTATAAAAACTGAGAGTTCCCCACACATAACACATTAGGTCATTCATCTTTTGGTCCTTTACATTCTTCATTATAGAACCATACAATGATATATCCTATTAGTACAGCAGCCATAAGTATTCCATAAATATCACCTAATATTCTTTCCATATTCCTAACTTAAAATGTTTAGTAAGTATTAATCTAATTATTGTTTATTAGATTGTTTATCCCAAATAATGGATAGAATGTTGTGTTGTTTTCATAAAAAACTAAAAGAGGATATTATCCTCTTTTAATCTACCACTCTCCAGACAAAGTAGCTATAAGCTCATTCTTAACATAGTCTGGTATACATATACTTCTAGCAAGTCCTCCAAATTTAATAGGAGCTGTACAAGCTTTTACATCAAAGTAACCTTCTGCACTAGAGGCTATTGATATAAGAGTATTATCTACTATGAAACCTAACTCCTCATAGGTATAATCAGTCATAGTAATCTCCACTATATCTCCCTGAAATTCTACACAATCCAAAGGATATGATGCAAACTCATTTACCAAGAACTTAATAAGTTCATCACAATTATGAATGTTCTTCATATTACAAAATATTATTAGTTTAATATTAGTCTAAGGATAAGGCTACTCAAAGCCTATAAAAATGTTTAAGTCTATTAATTGTTAGACTTGTTTTTATCCCAGAGAATGAAAACAATGTTGTGTTGTTTTTATAGAAAAAAGAGATGACCAGCTACTGCTGGTCTCTCTCTGCTACAGGGTTCTACCTGTGCACCTGGTGATGGTCTTCTCACCATTGGTGAGCTGGAACACCATGAAGGTGCTTGGGTCAATGGTGTCACCTTCCTCACCCTTGAACTTGCGGTCCAACTGCCATGACACATAGCCTGTGTCAAGCAGTACCACAGCATAGAGGTGGTCATACTCCTCTGAGTATTTCACCTCTATGGACTTGACCTTCTTGAGGTCAGCCTTCTTAATCTGCTGGGCACTTCCTGGGACCAGCTTCCAGGAGGACTCTGAGTATGTCCTTACCTCTTTACCTAAGAATGTTCTCATGGTACTAACTGTATTTGTGTTAGGGTTCACTGATGTGTGGGGGGAGGGAACCCATTCTCCCAATGACCAGGGGGAGTGTTGTGTTGTTATATCCCACTCATACAAATAGAAAAAAAAATTAAAAAAAAAATCAAAAAAAAAATAAAATTTAGTGGTCCTATAAAAATAATTCCTTAATTATTTGGATTTATCATTTATTTTACTTACCTTTGCACCTACAGTAGAAATAGCAAGTATACTGAGAATACTGATACCTTTTTAGGTAGGAGGGCATATATAGGACTGAACTGCTTCTCACCAAGTCAAGAAAGTAGTGGATATTGACCAAGGGTTGGTAATGAGGAGGCTGCTTTAGGGCAGTGATAAAAGGGGATGGACTAATATTATATAACCAGGGGATGGACTATATATGTTGAGAGCCTTAATCTCAAGCCAGGGTGATGAAAAAGAGCCACCCAGGTCCCTTCTTTATTAAGATAGGTCTATTAGTTAAACTCTCAGTAGAATAAGGAGAAGTATGGAGTTTAAGAACAGAAAGTTTAAGATATTTGACTCTATTTGGAGTATTAAGTTTGAAGATAAATACTTCAAGGCGGATGAGGGAGGTACCCTATTGGGGGAGACAGACCCAAATACAAGGACTATAAGAATATCATTGAGAGATATAAACGGTAATCCTTATAAGGAGAATAATATCAGGGTTACTGTATTGCATGAACTGTTCCATGCCATATTCTTGGAAGGACAGTACCTCAATGAATATAATGATGAGCCTATAGTAGAATGGAGTGCCAAATGTATAAACTCTCTCCTTAATCAACATGTCATCTAAGCTGCCCGCAGGGCATAGATTAACATACCATGAAGATAATTTACAATAGATTTATTCCTTTCAAGGGGTTCTTTGCAATTAATTTGTTTGGAACTCTCTTTGTAAGACAGGAGAAGGGAAAACCTGAGCCTTATGTATCTCCAAGAACCATTAATCATGAGTCTATTCATACAGAACAGATGAAGGAACTTGGATATATCTTCTTCTATATATGGTATTTTATAGAGTGGCTTTTAGAGGTGCTGTTGCCACCTTATGATAAGGCTTACAGTGATATATCTTTTGAAGAGGAAGCATTCAACAATGAGAATAATCTTAACTACTTAAAGAGTAGGAAAAGATACAGTTGGATTAAATTTGTATTTAATAAGAAATTAAGAAGAAAGTTAAAATGAAACCTAATTGGATTACACTTGACAAGACCTCTGGCACGGAAGGGGTAGAAACAGTTAATATTTCAGCCATGGGAAACATGGGAGGGGAGAGGAAATCTCAGATGGTTGCAAGGACTGCTAATGGAGTACAAGCCACATTGAATATAGCACAGGCAGGTGTCCCTATAGTAGGGGCAGTAAGGATATCTCAGGATGTAAGTTCAGTTATAAATGATGTTACCTTTAGCCAGAACTATGGGATATCTTATCCAGAGATAATATATCATACGGAGGGCAGTGCTACTCTTGAATTCGCAGCAGAATTTAATATAGATGCAAAGTACATACATGATGTAGTAAACTACCTTGCAGATACTTACCCTAATGATGGATGGGATAAGAATGCACCATCTCTGGTCATAAGATGGACTAATCCTCTGGGGCAGTCTACTTCTTCATATTCTGGCTCTATTCCAGAAACAGGAAGAATAGACTTTTTCCCAAGTGACTTTCCTGCTTCTGACCTATATATAGATTATCAAAATGAAACTGGGATTGCAGTTTCAGTTGTCAATACAGAAGAAACTATTTATGTAGATTTATATAAGATATCCTTTGCTGATAGATAATATGAAATGGAATGACCTTACAATGAAGGAAAGGTCAGACTTGATGAGCCTATTCCTGAAAGCAGGAGTAGGCTCTTTGTCTGATATGAAGAAGATATATGATGAAGGAGGATTATTGAAAAATAATAGAAAAAAGTATAAATAAATTTGCATATATCAAATTTTTTACTTACCTTTGTAGAACAATTCAAATAAAGAGAAGATGAATACAAAAAGATGGATTGCACTTGCTATTGTAGCAGTGGTAGTAGTTGGGTCACTTGGACTTATTAAGCTGTTCCCATTCTGGGCTACACTTGCCTGCCTTGTTTCAGTGATTGCTGGATTTGCAGCAGGTTATCTCTTTAAGAGAGATATTATCAAAGAGGTAGAAAAGGTGGTTGAGGTAGTAAAGGAAGCGCCTGTAAAGGCAACAAAGAAAACTGTTAAGAAGGCTTAGTCCTTCTTATATTGAAGGGTGGTGTAACGGTGAACATTCCTGTCTTTGAAACAGGTAGATGAAAGTTCAAATCTTTCCCCTTCAACAAACTAATTAAGGTAGTTGTGAAATACCAACTATTATACTCTCATCATCTAAAGGTTAGGATGCTGCCCTTTCAAGGCAGAAATGTTAGGTTCAAGTCCTATTGAGAGTATCATAGGCTATGGGTCTGCTTGGTGAAGATGCCACTCTGTCACAGTGGAGAAGATGGGTTCAAATCCCATATAGCCTGCATATTGGAAGGGTAACTGAGTGAGACTCAGCCTTGTCTTGAAAACAAAGGGTACTCTGAGGGGTATGGGGGGCAGGACCTCACTCTTCCGCATAATAGAGATATAAAGGAGAGTAAACCAGTAAGGTTGCTGGCTCTGTCTGCTAAACATGAGGTTCTCTTAGGGGGATATGTTTCAAGTACATTGCTCTCCGCAATATGATTGTTATAGGGAAGTACAATAATTGGTTAATTGGCTACATTTGGGATGTAGAAGATGAAGGTTCGAGTCCTTTCTTCCCTACTTTGGGCTCTTAGTGATAATGGTAGCACTTCTGCTTTGCAAGCAGAGAGTTGGGGTTCAATTCCCCAAGAGTCCACATTTCTCATTTGTTTTTTTTTAGTTGAAACTGGGGTATAGCTGGAAGGTCAAGCAACAGACTGTTAATCTGTGGATGAAGGTTCAATTCCTTCTACCCCAGCCACTTGGGTTCTTGGTGCAATTAGTTAGCATAGGGGTCTCCAAAACCCTTGATTAGGGTTTGAGTCCTTAAGAATCTGCATAATGGGCATGTCTTCTAATTGGTTAGGAAACCTGGCTGATACCCAGGAAATGAAGGTTCAAGTCCTTACTTGCCCACTGGTGTCTTTAGCTTAATGGTAGAGCACTTGATTGTGGCTCAAGATGATGTTGGTTCAACTCCAATAAGACACCCTGATTCTCCAGGTGGCAGAAAGGTTAATGCAGTAGTCCGCAAAACTACTTTGTGTAAGTTCAATTCTTACCCTGGAGTCTATGCTTCCATAGCTGATTTAAGAGATAAACCCTTTTTACTCTAAAAGAACTTTCTTGAACACTATATATACTGGGAGTACTGCACAGATGGTGATGTGTGCCAGACTGTAAATCTGGTGTCTCAGACTGAATAGGTTCAAATCCTTTTACTCCCACTTTGGAGATTTAACATTAGTGGTAAATGTGCTGGACTGAAAATCCAGAAAAGTGTGGTTCAACTCCCACAGTCTCCACTAAAAAATTTACAATTTTATTTGGAAGTTTAAAATAAAATACTTATATTTGCAAAGAAAATGATAGGAGATTTACTTTTAGACCCTATACCAGCTCCTGGTCAGGCACCAAAAGATGTGACTCCAGATACCTTCTCATTCTTTATAAGTTTTATAAATAGACTTGAAGGATGGAAGACTAAATGTAAGAATCTTCACTGGGCAGCTCCAAAGAGGAATATTCATGTATATCTGGATGAGTTTCTTGAGATTTTAAGTGACTATCAAGATTCTCTTGCAGAAGAGATGCAAGGAATACTTGGTCATATAGCTCCAAACAAGATAGTTGGAACTGAGAGTGACACTCTTAATGCAATGGAGTTCATTCTTGAGGTAAAAAACTTGACCCTTAAATTCTACTCATCAATTCCAGATTCAGTGGAATATGCAGGAGTGAGGTCAGAGTGTGAGACTTTCATTCACAACATATGGAAGTACAAGTACTTGTTTGAACTTTGTGATTCAACAAGAAGCTATTAAAAGGATTGGGGATATGATGAAACTGGTAAACATGTGGGTCTTAAACACCCATGAGCATGTCTCTTGAGGGTTCAAGTCCCTCTATCCCCACAATAAACTCTTAAGGCTTATAAGCATACTATAAGAGTGTTGTTGCCTTCTTAGTATAAAGGTTATTATAACTGACTTGTAATCAGTAGATATTGGTTCAATTCCAATAGAAGGCTCAATAAATATTGCGGGATGTCAGAAGTTGGTATCTGGGGAGTCTCATAAGCTCCTGCTCTTTAGCCTCGGGGGTTCAAGTCCCCCTCCCGCAACTGATTAATATTCAATACTATGGGAGAAGATAAGAATGTTAAAATAATGTATGCCATCTATGGTGATACTATCAGGGAGATAGTAAAACAGTCTAATGAACTGGGCATACAGAGAGATGCTATTGTATCTCTCCTTAAGGAAGGAGGTCAGTTTATCTTGACCTATTATGCTTAAATTTCAAGGCAATGGAAGAGAAGAATGTAAAGGAGGTTGCTCCTATTTCAGAGGAAAAGTTTCAGGACTTGCTTAGAAACACACTTAATCTTCAATACTTTGAGTGTGTCAAAAGATTTAAGTCAGTAAAGAGAGCCTTTAAGAAGGGACACATAACCAGCTTTGGTTATATTCTCCCAAAAAGACCTTTTAACAACAAGAAGCATACTAAGGGTAGAGAGGCTAATATTGAGAAGAAGAGAATTTGGGAAAGAATCACAGGTAAAAGAGTAATATGATAGAGCAAGATTTCAATAGTGAACCAGTATTTTACTGCAAGCATTGCCTATCACTTAACATTAAGTCAGTAGATGATTCTATAGATGCTGATTATCTTGATTTCTGTGATGAATGCGGTAGTACTGAAGTTGGTAAGACTGACATACATACTTGGGAGAAGATGTATGAACAGAAGTATGGTAGGAATTTTTTAACAGGAGAAGAAGTATAATGGAAGAGAAAGTAAAAACACAGACACCTGAGCAGCCAAAGCAGCTCAGTTATGAGGAACTTAGGAACATAGCTGGACAGCTTCAACAGCAGAATATGCAGTTGAGAAGAGCTCTTAATGACCTCAACTATAAGAATATGTTTGAGAGACTCAACTATCTGTTCAAGGTTATGGAGTTCTCACATATGTTCAGTGATGAATTTGTAGGTAAGTGTGTAACAGAGATTGAGTCACTTATGACTCTTTCTGAAGATACACCAGAAGAGGATACTACTGAGCCTAAAGCAAAGGAATAATTATGAAGAAGCCTGACAGTGTAGTAATGGTTCCAGGCAATATTGATTCCTTCTTTAGAAAATGGTTTGAATTTCTTGAGCCATTCCATAGACTTACAGCAAGAGAAATGGATGTGGCTACTGCATTTGTCAAGCAGAGATATAAACTAAGTAAGGTAGTTAAAGACCCAGATATACTTGATAAGGTATTGATGAGTGAAGATACCAAAAGAATAGTGAGGGAGGAATGCAATATAACCCTTCCTCACTTTCAAGTGATAATGGGTAAACTTAGAAAGAATCAGATAATTGTGGATGGAAAGATAAATCCAAGATTCATACCTAATATAGATGAAGAATCTGGTTCATTTAAGTTGCTGTTATACTTTACATTGAAGTAATGAACTATAAGCCAATATTTGAGAGAGTCTCTCAGGAAACAGGAATACCTGAAGAGGTTGTATCTTTAGCCTATAGGACATTCTGGAAGTTCATTAGAGAGACAATCACAGAACTACCTTTAAAGGAAAACCTTACTGAAGAGGAATTTAATGAGCTCAGGACATGTTTCAATGTTCCATCATTGGGCAAACTTATATGTACCTATGACAGGTATTTGGGAATGAAGAGGAGATTTAAGTATCTCAATAGTTTAAAGAGTAGAAGTAATGCTTAATATAAAGAAAATTAGACCACTATTTACTAAAATAGTGACAACACTTGATAGATATGAGGAAGACCAGACTACTGAAAGTGGTCTTGTAGTAGCACAGAAGCAGGCAGGTTCTGTCAAGGAATATCAAAGGATTGTAGCAGTAGGTTCTAATCCTGCTGGACTTAAGGTAGGAGATATAGTTATGATTAATCCTGCAAGATATGCAGTGATGAAACATAAACAAGGCTCTCTAAAGGATGGAGTTATTGAGGACAATCCAGTGATTGGCTATAACCTTCCAATCATAGAACTTGATGGAGTCCCTCATTTGCTCCTTGAAACACAGGATGTGGATTTTGTCATAGAGGAATATGAAGATGATACCCCTGAGGAAACAGTAGAATCAAGAGCAGCCAAGGCTGGAATCTATGCCCCAGGAACAAGCAAGATAGTATCTTAGTTATATAGCCAGTCATAGACTGGCTTTTATTGGTTATAGATATGAAGTTAATAGAATATGACAATTACCAGTTAAAGTTGTCAGATGAAGCCTATCTTGTGAGACCTATAAGGAAACTTTTCAATCAGGATAGGTCTTCTTCTAAGGAGAAGTTCTGGCAGCAGATAAGTTATCTTTATTTTATGACTGACCCAATCAGTTCATATATGTATATAACTGACCCAGAGGAAAGGGCAAAGGAGATAAAAATACAGGAAGGTCTTCCAGAAGACTTCAAACCTTCAAAGGAACTTGAAGAAGCCATGGACATCTATGCAAAGTTATGCAATACCTCCTCTACTCTGCTTCTTCAGGATACAAGAGTTGCCATAGACAAGTTAAGGGAGTTTCTTAGGAACATAGACCTTAATGAAAGGGATGATAAGGGTAAGCCTGTATATCCTGTGAATACCATAACCTCTGCTATAAAACAGATTCCAGAACTTGCTAAGTCTCTTTCCGAAGCTGAAAGGGCGGTTCAAAAGGAACTTGAAGAGGCTGGAAGAGCAAGAGGTGGTAATAACAAGACTCTTTTTGATGATGGTATAATCTTATAAATTAGTAAGTTAAATATGGAAGAGATAATAAGGGCACTTACAAGGTTGGTAATAGAAAGAACAAAGAATCCATTTATAAGGTTCATTGTAAGAAAGACCAGCAAACCACTGAAGATAAAGGCATATAAGGAACTTACATTGGAACTGTTTCTTCATTTTGCAGGAAAGAGTACTTCAGTATTGAAGGTAAAACAGTCTATAAATACATCAGGAACTGATGACTCCAAGGTATGGGACCTTATGGAACCTTTCTTTACATATGAGGTGCTCAAGTGGGTAATGTCAGAGGAAGGAAAGGAGGTGATAGATGGATATAAGATGGAATAGATACCAGACTCCTTATGAACTCCTCAACCTGGAAAATGAACCCCAAGAGATACAGGACCAATTTTGGGACTTCGTGAATAACACCCCATACATAAGGAGTCTGATTTCAGAAAACAGACCAAGGGCTTGTGACCTTCCAAGGGATGAAGAAGGCAAGATTATAATTGATATAACAAAGCCCCATATAATAGAGGATAGTGATTACTTCAGACCAACAGCAATACATTATAAGGAGACTGGAAGATTTACAGACCTGAGGCCTAATCCAAACCCAAATTCTGAGTTTGGTAAGTGGATTAGAGAGGAAATAAGAAGATGCTATGAAGGTTATGTCAGACCTTCTGATGGTGAATGGATAACTGGTGACCTATATTTTTTCCTCAATTATTGTCCTATTCTTCAGGATAGAAAGGATGAAAAAGGAGGAAGAAGAGCTAATAGGGTTATAGACTTTCCTAAATTCTGGGAGGGTCATTATTATTTATCACATTATCTTAATATAGCCAGAAAAAATGGGCATCATGCTGCTGAACTAGCTTCAAGAGGCAAAGGAAAAAGTTATTTTGGTGCATCACTTCTTGCAAAAAGGTTCATACTTGGTGAATCTATTAAAGTAAACAAGAAAGTACAGTGTGTTGTAACTGCCTCTGAAAAGAAGTATCTGTCAGGTGCTAACCAGATACTTGACATGTTTTCTGGATATATAGACTTCTGTGCTCAGAATACCCAGTTCCCTTCAAAGAGACTGGTCAATACCATGCAGAATCTTCAGTGGACTATGGGCTACCAGGACCTTGATAGTGGTACTAAGAAGGGAACTCTTAACTCAGTAATAGGCATCACATCCAAGGATGATGAGTCTAAGTTGAGAGGTTCAAGAGGTGTACTCTATCTTATAGAGGAGTTTGGTACATTTCCAAGACTTCTTGGTCTTTACAATACTCTTAGACCATCAGTGGAGGATGGAGAGAATATATATGGTCTTATCTTCATGTATGGTACTGCTGGAGATAAGGAGTCTGACTTTGCTTCAGCTCAGGAGATTATGTATAACCCTGTTGGATATAATATGCAGGACCTTCCAAATGTCTATGATAAGGAGGGTCAGGGTAGAAAGTTATTTACTTTCTTCTTCCCTGGTTATATGAATAGGGCAGAATGTTATGATAAGGATGGAAATTCAGATGTAACAAAGGCTCTTCTTGAGATACTTAGGGATAGGTATCTTGTAAAGTATAACTCTACTGACATCAACTCAATAACCAAGAGAATTGCTGAAATCCCTATAACTCCACAGGAAGCTATCCTTAAGACAAAGGGTAATCTGTTTCCAGTTACAGACCTGAACGAAAGACTTAATCAGTTGGATAATAATCCAAGAGAGTTTGATGATGTCTACACAGGTACTCTGATACAGAATGCCAAGGGAGAAGTAGAGTTCTGTCCTACTACTGATTTGCCAATCAGAGATTTCCCTCTAAAAGATAATAAGGTAGAAGGTGCACTTGAGATATTCAATCTTCCAGAGAAGAACAGAGAGGGTAGGGTATTTCCTGACAGGTATATTATAGGTCATGACCCTGTTGATGATGATGAGTCAGCTACACTTTCTCTCACTTCAACCTTTGTTCTTGACCTATGGACAGACCAGATAGTAGCAGAGTATACTGGAAGGAAAACACATGCTGATGAGAACTTTGAGATGGTTAGGAAACTTTGTCTGTTCTATAATGCAAAGTGCCTCTATGAGAACAATAAGAAAGGTATATTTGCATACTTCTCAAGAATGAACTGCACATATCTTCTTGCAGATACTCCTGAATATCTTAAGGATAAGGACCTTATAAAAGTCATAGGAGTGGGTAATAAATCAAAAGGAGTGAATGCAACAGCTCCTATTAACAACTATGCTAACACTCTTATAAGGGATTGGTTGCTTAAGCCAATAACAGTTGTACAGGAAGTAGATGGTGAGCAAGTTGAGACTACCATATTCAATCTCTATAGAATAAGAAATAGGGCTCTCCTTAAGGAGCTTATTCTGTTTAATCCAGATGTAAATGTGGATAGGGTAAGGGCATTAGGTATGGTAATGCTGTATAGAGAGGAGAAAGTAATTCTGTATCAGGGAGATATAAAGAGGGATGATGATAAGGTATCAGCTGATTATTTAGGTAATGACCCTTTCTTCAGGATTAATTATGATGATAGATTGATGAAATTTAGCAAAAAGTAATACTACCCTTAATAATTTACTTATCCTATTGTTTAATAGGATAAGTTTTATTACTTTTGCACAGTTAAAAAGAACTAAGAATGTCAGAATTTATTAATTTTCCAAGGCAACAACTGCCCTTCTCACAGAAGACAAAGAAGTGGAGGAAGCAATGTATGGATTGGGCAGATTCCAAGACATTCTTCAACTATTCTCCTGTAAGGAAAAGCACAATACATAAGAAGATAAACTATGACCTCCTTAATGGAAAGCTCCACATGGAGGACATGGAAGCAATCATAAACCCAGAAAGCATAAAGGTAGGCTACATACCTGACAGAATACAGCACTATCCTATTATGAACTCCAAACTGAATGTTCTTAGAGGTGAGGAGTCAAAGAGGGTATTTGACTTTAAGGTGGTAGTGACTAATCCTAATGCTGTAACAGAGGTTGAAGACCATAAGAAGGAGCAGCTTCTTGCTTCACTTCAACAGTTGATTGCTGACAACTCACTCTCTGAGGAAGATTTCAATCAGGAGTTAGAGAAGCTTAATGACTACTATACATACCAATGGCAGGATATGAGAGAGATAAGAGCAAATGCTCTTCTCAATCATTATATAAAGGAATATAATATGCCACTTCTCTTCAACAATGGTTTCATGGATGCCATGACTGTGGGTGAAGAGATTTATCAGTGTGATATAGTAGGAGGGGAACCAGTCATTGAAAGGGTAAATCCTCTTAAGATAAGAGTGTTCAAGTCTGGCTATTCCAATAGGATAGAAGATGCAGATGTTATAATCATAGAAGATTACTGGAGCCCAGGAAGGGTTATAGATACTTTCTATGATGTTCTCTCTAAAAAGGATATGGAGTATATTGAAAAGCTGCCTGACCATATAGGTCAAGCCTATTCAGACTCTATGGATAATATAGATGAGAGGTATGGATTTGTAAATAATAATATGGTAGGGGATGAAGTAGTTACTGATGGTTTCTACTTTGACCCACTTAACCTGTTCTCAGATGCAGTGGTAAACTCCCTGCTTCCTTATGACCTTGCAGGTAATCTTAGAGTTCTAAGAATGTACTGGAAATCAAGAAGGAAGATAAAGAAGGTAAAGTCCTATGACCCTGAAACAGGTGAAGAGACTTTCAACTTCTACCCAGAGACTTATATCTGTAATCCTGACTTAGGAGAAGAAGAGCAGACATTCTGGATTAATGAAGCTTGGGAAGGAACAAAGATTGGTCAGGATATATATGTCAATATGAGACCAAGAGTTGTACAGTACAACAGGCTTTCAAATCCATCAAGATGTCATTTTGGTATAGTAGGTTCTATATATAACCTTAATGAATCAAGACCTTTCTCTCTTGTTGATATGATGAAGCAGTATAACTATTTGTATGATGCTGTTCATGATAGACTTAACAAGATGATTGCTAAGAACTGGGGTAAGATTATACAGCTTGACCTTGCTAAGGTTCCAAAAGGATGGGAAATAGAGAAATGGTTGTACTATGCCAAGGTTAATGGAATTGCTGTAGTAGATTCCTTCAAAGAGGGAAATATAGGTGCTGCAACAGGAAAGCTTGCAGGAGCACTTAATAATGCCTCTACAGGTGTGATTGATGCTGACTGGGGTAATAACATACAGCAATATATAAACCTTCTTGAGTTTATCAAGCTTGAGATGTCTGAAGTTGCAGGTATCACAAGACAGAGAGAAGGTCAGATAAGCAATAGAGAGACTGTAGGTGGTGTTGAGAGAGCAACTCTCCAGTCATCACATATAACAGAATGGCTCTTTACTATACATGATGATGTGAAGAGGAGAGCCCTTGAGTGCTTCCTTGAAACTGCAAAAGTAGCCCTTAAAGGAAGAAGCAAGAAGTTCCAGTATATACTGTCTGACAATTCAATGCAGATAGTAAATATAGATGGAGATGAATTTGCAGAAGCTGACTATGGTCTTGTAGTAGACAACTCTGAAGGACTTCAAAAGTTACAGTCTCAACTTGAGACACTTGCTCAGGCAGCCCTACAGAATCAGACCCTTTCATTCTCAACTATAATGAAGATATATGGTGCTTCGTCCCTTGCTGAAAAGCAAAGAATGGTTGAGAATGATGAAAGGAAGATAAGGGAAATGGCTCAACAGCAGCAACAGCAGCAGCTTCAGGCTCAGCAGCAACAAGCTCAGATGCAACAGCAGACTGAAATGCAGAAGATGCAGCAGGAAGATATGCTTAATCAGAGAGATAATGAGACCAAGATTCTTGTTGCCCAGATTAATGCTCAATCTAAACTTCAGGACTCAGAAGTAGACATTAATGATGGTATTCAGGAGCCTATGTCTGAAGAAGCAGCTGCAAAACTTAGGGAGCAGATAAGAGAGTTTGATACTAAAATGGCCTTTGAAAGGGAGAAACTCAAGGTACAGAGAGATAAGCAGGAAGAGGATGCCAGATTAAAGGAGAAACAAATAAACAAGAAACCAGTAAGTAGTAAATAATTTTAGCTATGATAATCAGAGATATTGTATTTTCTACTACTCCTCCTGCATTACATAATGTCCTTTGGATAAAGGCAGGTGATAACAATATCAACACTCTTCATGTGTATGATGGAGGATGGAGAAAAATAGGTACCAGTTCTGGAGAAGGAACTTCAAACTACAATGACTTAGAGAATAAACCTAAGATTAATAATGTAGTTCTTGAAGGGAACCTCTCTCTTGAAGAATTGGGGATTATAATTCCAGACCTTAAAAACTATGTTACAGAAGATGCCTTAAATACAGCACTTCTTGAATATGCTCAAAAGTCTGATATACCTTCAATAGAAGGACTGTTGTCTGAAGTAAAAGCACAGGAACTTTATCAGCCAAAAGGAAACTATGCTCTTAAAAGTGATATCCCTGACACTTCTGGTTTAGCTTCTAAGGATGAGTTAAGTGAAGCTATTTCTAACCAGAAGTTTAAGACTATCAATGGTCAGGAAATAACTGGTGAAGGGAATATAGAAATCCAAGGAGGAAGTCCTGTAACTGTAGATGATGCTCTTAGTGAAACTTCTGTAAATCCAGTTCAGAATAAGGTAATCACATTGCAAATCAATGCAATGAATGAATTGCTTGCCCAACTTGATGAAAAAGTATTTCCTACTACCCTTTCTGTATCTGGAGGAGGAACATATGATGAAGGTACTACTCAAGTAATCACTGTAACATGGAAACTTCAGAAGAATGGTCAGACTCTTACTCCAGACTCTGTAACTGTAAATGGAGAAACAGTAGACCCATCAGTGAACTACAAGGTATTCACTGATGTAACTACAACTACAACTTATAGAGTGGTAGTAGTTTACAAGGGTAAAACCTATAATGGAAGCACTACAGTCACTTTCAAGAAAACATATTATAGGTATTATGGAGCGGCTCCTTTAGACACAGATTTCAATAATCTCTCAGATGAGGTAGTAAATGGTTTTACTAAGGAAGTAGCTACAAGTAAAGAAGCATATAATGTTGCTATTACAATTCCTGTAGAAGGTATTTGCACATACATTTATCCTAAGAGATTTGGAACTCTTACACAAGTTCAAGATGTTAATGCTGGAGGTGCAGCAGCTGATAACTGGGTTATTAGTACACCAAGTACAACTCCAGAGCCTGTTGCTACAAAAGTTATAGGTGGAGAGGAATGTTATATATATAGAAGTACTCAGCCTAATTATGAGGATACATTTAAATTCAACTTTAAGTAATACGCACTATGGCATTAGCATTTAGTTCTAATATAGCATTCAAAGGTATTCAACCTAATTTCACAAGAGACTCCTTTAAGACTCTTGCAGAAATGAAGGAATATAGAGAGAATTTTCTTGACCCTGGGCATATTTCATTCTGTGAAGAAGACAGGAATACATATAAATATGACCCTAATAACTCTGTAGATGCTACTACTGGAAAGTGGAGATTATTTGGTGGAGGAGTTACTTACCATGAAATTCCTGCTCTTACAGAAGATTATATGATAACTTCTAATCCTTCTCTTACTAATGAAGTGATTTATTATATTACAATAGGAGAGACAGTACATAAAGTAATTGGAGATTCCACTATTAAGTGGCAGGATGGCAAGAGTCCAGTTTCAGAAGCAAATTCTGTAATAGTTGTAAGTGTTTTGAATAATTTAGCTGTTTGGGGGATTTTTAAATGAGCATGTTTAGAAACCTATTAAAGAATAATTCCACTTCTTATATTAGGCTTCTTCCAGAATCTTTAAATTACAACACACAAGGAGATGAATCTAAAACTCTCCTTGTTGAATCTAATGACAGTTGGACATTGCAAGTAACTTATAAACAAAGATAGAAATGTTTACATTACAACAAATACAAGAAATATCAAAAAAGCTTTCTGCAATGTGTAAAAAAGATTCAGATTTTAAACCTCTGGATGATTGGACATCTATTAGTAAGAAAGATTTTATAGCCTTTGTAAAGGATGGGAAAAACAGGTCAATGACCTTAGACCAACTCTATACTTTTGTAAGACAAAATATAAATAGTGATATTGGAGATGCACTTCAGAGAATAGGAATTCTTGAAGAGAAGGTGCTTAAAATCAATACTTCATTGAATACATTTATAAAGGAAGCTGATATACACTTTGGTAATATTGATAAAAGTTTAGAGGATATCAACAGGGTACTAAGTACATTAACTACTAAATATACACTCACTGTAGAACCAGTTACTCCTAATGCAACTGTATTTATAAATGGCATAGAGCAAAGTTCTTTGCAGGTTGTTAATGGTTCTACAGTCAATGTTAAAGTACAGGCTGAAGGATATGTAACTTATGAAGAGTTTGTTTTGGTAGATAAAGATATAACTCTTAGACCTGAACTTAGTAAAGAACAAGTAACATTTACTGTAAGCCCAATTCCAGATGATTGTACAGTTAGACTTAATGGAGTTACTGGAAAATCCATTACAATAGATAAAGGCTCAACAGTAACTTGGGAAGTATCTAAAAGTGGATATATAACAAAGAGTGGTAGTGAAGTTGTTCAAAATTCAACCACTTTCAAAGTTGCTCTTGATGTTATAGGAAGTGATGAATCTAATTTTACCATAAATGTCCTGAAGCCTTTAGATGCAGTAGTGACTATAAATGGTAAAGTAACAAATTCAGTAATTGTTAAAAATGGTACTGAAGTTACTTGGTCTGTAGAAGCTCCTCATTATGAGCCACAGAGTGGTACTCAAACAATCACAGAAGACACTGTTAAAGATATAACTTTAGTTGCTGAACAGGTTACTCTTACTGTAGCTGTAGTTCCAATGCCTATGGCTGCCAGCCTTAAACCAACTGTAGAATTAAATGGTGTTGTTAGGGATTCAATCACAGTAGATTATAATACAAAGGTTCACATTAAGATATCAAGTGCAGTAAGTAAGACTTATGAAGAGGATTATACAGTTACTGAAACTGAAACTAAGAACATTGAAGTAGTCTCAGAGATTGTTTGGGATAATCTTACAATTACCCAAGCAGATTCTTCTCCTAATCCAATAAACAATGTTTCTTTTAAAGGAGGAGACATAGCTTTAAAGGCAATGGTTTCTGTTAGATACAGTGATAACTCTACAGAAATAAGGGATGTAACTTCTGACAGTACTGGTACACTATGGATGGTAGTACAGGGAGAAGGCATTACCTCTAAAGGTAATGGAATATTCACTTGGTCTGAAAATACAAACTTAGCCCAGAGAACTGCTACTATCAGATGTAATGCAAGTAATTCAGCTGCTCCTACAACTCTTAAGGCAGACTCTGATATTCCTACTATACAGCAAGAAAAACAGCCTGAACAATTAGAAATTGTTCCATCTTCATTAGAATTTAGTGCAGAGGGAGGAAAGGAAACAGTGCAAATTACTTCTAATACTTCTTGGAGTATTCAATAATAATTGTTAATAATTTATGGGGAGTGTTACTCCCCTTTTTAAAAAACATTAAATTAAATTTAATTTATGGCTAAACCAAAATGGATTACTATTGGAACCACAGAAGGTTCCATGAATGGCTCAAGTGAAATTACTGCTGCTGCCTACACTGGTAGAGTTGCCAGAGAGGGTACTATTACTGGTACAACAGCAGGTGGAGCTACTGATACCACAGCTGTATCTCAGGTAGGTGCTGCTGAGGTTATTACTATTGAAACAGTATCCTATTCAGCAGTTGCTATTGGACAGAATGTAACTATTCAAGGTAGGTCTAACTCTGCTAATCTTGTATGTAGATTCGATACAGCAGATGGCTCCCTTCCAGTTAAACTTGCTGTAGCAGGAGTAACTGATGAATCTTGGGACGGTTTTAAAGACACTGCTGTAGATGGAGACCCAGGTGCATCTGCAATATATGACTTCACTATTACTGTAACTATTCCAGAGAATAAATCAGAATCTACTAGAGAGTTTAAATCTGTAGTTATGAACGCAGCAGGTAATGTATATTCAGAAGAAGTTACAATTACTCAAGCAGCAGGTGTTAAGAATTACAGTAAACCAGTAGTTTCAGGCTTTGAATATCCATTAGTAGAAGCATCTGGAAGAGATGTGATGCCTGATAGTAGATTACAAATCACTCAGCAATGGGGTTGGAATGAATCAAAGACAAACGGAGGAACTATTGTAAGCCCAATATTTTCTGATACATATCCTATAACATTGGGGTATGTCAAAGTTTCTGGAGCAGACGGAGTATCTGTGAACAAGGATAATGGAGTAGTAACAGTTCCTTCAAAAGGTACCGTTGTTTCAGATAAAACTACCGTTGCAACGGTTAGGCTTAATCTTACAATAAATGGAGTAGCCGCAGACCCTGTAACAGCTACTGTAGAGCAGGATGCTAACATAATTAATTACGGTGATGTTGAGTTCTCAAGTAGAGTTCCTTCAGTTAGTGATATTCCAGCATCAGGCGGTTCCATTGGTTCATCTAACATCACATGGTCTGGTGAGGGAGCTATTGCTACTCAGACAATTAGCTACACTTCAGGTGCCACAGTTAACATTTCTAATGACACTGGTTCTACAAGTCCTGTATTTGACGCTATTGCAGTTACCTACAGTGATGCTATTACAGCAGCTTCTAAGGGTACAGCAGTTTCTGCAAGGACTGAAGCAGGTGTTATCACAATCACTGCAACAGGTGCAGGTGATAAGACTGCTACTAAGTCAGTTACTGTATACCAGGCAGCTAACTCTGCAACTTATGGTGAGGTAACTATTGGTCAGGCTACTCCAGTATCCTTGAATGCCCCTGGTGAGACTTACCAGATTGTTCCTGCTATGAAGCAGACAGTTACTTACACTTCTGGTGCTACAAGGACTGAGGCTACTCCAGCAGACAATAAGGTACAGCTCTCTGCTGATTATACAGTTAAGACTGCTAAGGAAGGCTTCTCACTTGAGACTAATACTGGTAAGGTTACTGTTGGTCTTAACCCTACAACACATGAAAGAGGTGGCTTTGTTGTTACAATCTCAGCTGAGGGTGAAGGTGGTAAGACTGCTACTAAGGATATTACATTCAACCAGCAGGGTTCAAGCTCAACTCTTGACCTCTCTCCTGATACAATGTCATTCATTGCAGCTGGTGAGACTAAGACATTAACTATCACATCTAATGATTCTTGGACATTGTCCTAATCATAGATTAGAATAAAATTAACAAGAGGTTAAGTGTTCTACTTAACCTCTTGCTTTTTTTATTTATACTTCTTACCTTTGCCTATTGGAGGAAAAAGATATGAAACTTAAGAGTTGGATATACATAGGAGTGGCTGTTCTTATACTTGGTATGATTAGTGTTATATCACTACAGTCTTCAAGAATAGATGGTTTGAAGGAAGATTTGTCAATAAGTATAGCCAATGAGAAGGCTTTGTTTGCTGACAATGATTCCCTTAGTAATAGGGGAAGAGTATTGCAGCTTACAGTAGAACAGTTAAACTATATTAATGACTCCATCATTATAAAGATGAATGAAGTCAGAAAGGAACTTAAAATTAAGAACAAGAACATAAAGGAACTTGAATATCAGTTATCTGAAGCCAAAAAGACTGATACCTTGATATTCAGAGATACTCTTTTTAGAAATCCAGAAGTTAAGATAGATACTACTTTAAGAGATAAATGGTATTCTCTTAATCTAAAACTTGAATATCCTTCTACTGTAATTGCCTCTCCTAAGTTCATATCAGAGAGGTATGTAGTACAGAGTTTAAGGAAAGAGACTATTAAACCTCCTAAGAAGTGCTGGCTGGGGAGACTGTTTCAAAAGAAACATAAGATAATTGAGACAGTAGTAATTGAGAAGAGTCCTTATATAATAAATAAACAGGAAAAATATATAAAGATTATCGAGTGATGGATTTAGGGGTATTAATTACAGCAGGCATAGGTATTGTAACTACATTCTGCTCTGCATTTTTCACTTTTCTATTCTCAAAGAAGAAGTATAATGCAGAAGTAGATAGTACACAGATAGCTAATATGAAGGCTTCTTTAGATATATATCAGGACATGGTTAAAGACCTTGGCAGAAAACTTGATTTGTATTCAAAGATTGTAGACAAGAATAAGTCTGAAGTTATAAGACTTAAGAGTGTAGTCATCAAGATGATTGGTAAAATCTGTACAATTGAATCCTGTAAGAATAGATGCCCCTATAGTGACTCAGAGCTTGATGATTTGTTCAAACTATTAGATTTTGATACTGATGAAACTGACTATAAAGAGAACTATAACAAGGAATAGCTACACTTTAGGTAAGCTGTATGTAGATGGGGTCTATTTCTGTGATACTTTAGAGGATAAGGATAGGGGTCTAACACAGGATATGAACATTGGTCAGATACAGTTATTGAAGATAAATGGTGAGACTGCCATACCAAAAGGGATATATAAAGTCACCCTGGATGTAATAAGCCCTAAGTTTTCAAAGTATCCCTTCTATATGGAAACATGTAAAGGTAAACTTCCAAGACTAATTGATGTCAAGGGTTATGAGGGTGTTCTTATTCATGTTGCAGATGGTCCAAAGAGAGATTCTTTGTTACAGGGATGTATAGGAATAGGCAACCTTTCATCAGAAGAATATCTTATGAATGGTAAGAAAGTGTTTGCTGAACTCTACAATAAGCTGAAGGGCAATAATATAGAACTTGAAATAGTGTAGTTATGGAGATAATTTCAAACAGAAAGAGATTTGTAGAATCTGAGTATGCTCCAGATAATACTAATGTATACTGGGTTACTAAGACAGATGATAACAAGATTGAGGATATAAAGGAGTTCATTAATGGTGAGTGGACTTCTGTACTTACTAAATAATGGAGGATTAAATTATGGCTTGTAAGAAAAGTAAAGGTAAGGGAAAGAAGGGTAAGTAGTATTACTCTAAGTGAAAAAGTTTATAGACAATAAGGAAAACATTTTCCTTATTGTCTTTTATATTTTTTGTATATATCTTTGCATGAAGTTTAAGGAGAAGAATATATGGAAGAACTTGATTTAAGCAACATCCTCAGCCCAGAAGAGATGGATAATCTCTTTGATGAGGAAGGAAGTGAGACACAGGAAACTCCACCTGACCCAAAGGAGGATGATAATAAAAATAAAGAAACTACTGAGGTTCAAGTAGATGCAGAAGATTTATTTGAATCAGAGAGCGTAGGTAGTGGAAAAGAAGATAAGCAAGGAAAGGAAGATACCATACCAGATAGGTCTGGTACTTCTCCCAAAACCAACTTCTACTCTTCCATTGCCAGTGCCTTGAAAGAAGATGGTATCTTCCAGAACCTTGATGATGATAAAGCCAAGGAGATAAAGGATGCAGAGTCCTTTGCCCAGGCTATAAGAGATGAAGTTTCTGCCCAGTTTGATGAAAGACAGAAGAGGATTGATGAAGCATTGAATGCTGGAATTGAACCTTCTGAAGTCCAAAAGTATGAGAGAACACTCAACTATCTTGATTCAATCAAGGATGAGAATATCTCAGATGAGTCAGAACAGGGTGAACAGTTAAGAAGACAACTCATCTATAATGACTTTATCAATAGAGGTTACTCTAAGGAAAGAGCTCAAAGGGAAGTAAAGAAGTCTTTTGATGCAGGCACTGATATAGAAGATGCCAAAGAGTCTCTAAAGAGCAATAAGGAGTTCTTCAAGAACTCTTATGACTCTATAGTAGAGGAGGCTAAGAAAGCAGAAGAAAAAGAGGTTGAGGAGAGAAAGAAGGATGCTGAAACTCTCAAGAAGAACATACTTGAAGAGGAGAAGGTATTTGGAGAGCTCCAGATTGACAAGGCTACAAGACAGAAGGTCTTTGATAATATAAGTAAGCCTGTCTATAAGGACCCTGAAACAGGAGAACTCTTCACAGCATTACAAAAGTATGAGATGGATAATAGACTTGATTTTCTTAAGAATGTAGGTCTCATATACACTCTTACTGATGGCTTCAAGAACCTTGATGGGCTTATTAAAGGAAAAGTAAAGAAGGAAGTGAGGAAGGGATTGAGAGAGCTTGAAACCACTATCAACAATACTGCAAGAACCTCAGATGGTAATCTGAAATTTGCAACTGGAGTTGATGAAGACCCTGAGTCTTATGTGGGTAAGGGCTGGCATCTTGATGTCTAACCTCCTATTCTGAATAAACAACAATAACATAAAAATTTATGGCAGGAAAGCTTGGTAAATTTCAGATGTTAGGCTTCCAGCACTGGAAGGGTACAACCAAGGAAAACCACCTTGGACAAATCTTCCAGTTGGCACCTCAGAAGGCTACAAACCTTATGGTGCAGCTGCTTGCCTACTACAGAGGTAAGACCCTTGACACATTCCTCAATCAGTTCCCAACAAGGGAGTTTGATGATGACAATGAATATTACTGGGATGTGATTGGTTCTTCAAGGAGAAACATTCCACTTGTTGAAGCAAGGGATGAGAATGGACAGGTTGTAACTGATGGACATGCAAATGTAGGTGCTGGTTATGCTCCATTCTATCTTGTGTTCCCAGAAGATTGGTTTGCTGATGGAGAAATCCTTTGGGGTAATCTCAATGAGGCATATCCACTTAGGGTGCTTGGTGAAGCAAGGTTTGAGGGAACTAATGCGGTTTATAAGGTAGAGGTCTTTGGTACTAACTCTAAGGGTGTACCAGCAGAAAGACTTCTTGCAGGAGAAAGGTTCTCTATTGGTTATGCTCCAGTAGAAAGAAGTTTCTCAAGAAAGGTTGGTGACATCAGATTCAGCTCACCAGTTTCTATGAGAAATGAGTGGTCTACTATCAGGATTCATCACAAGGTTGGTGGTTCAATGCTTAATAAGAAGCTTGCAGTAGGTATTCCTATTACTAAGGAAACTGAAGGTGGAAAGCTTGTTAAGGATACCACTAATATGTGGATGCACTATGTAGACTATGAACTTGAACTTCAGTTCTCAGAAGCAAAGAATAATGTACTTGCTTGGGGTGTTTCCAACAGGAACAGTAATGGTGAGTACCTTAACTTTGGTAAGTCAGGTGAGGCTATTAAAACTGGTGCAGGTCTGTTTGAGCAGATGGAAGTAGCCAATACAATGTACTACAACCACTTCTCACTTAAACTTATTGAGGATGCTCTTTATGAACTTTCAGCATCTAAGCTTGATTTCAATGACAGATACTTTGTTATCAAGACTGGTGAAAGAGGAGCAATTCAGTTCCACAAGGAAGTCCTCAAGACAGTTTCAGGTTGGACACAGTTTGTACTTGACAATAACTCTATTGGAGTAGTTCAGAAGACTCAGAGCAAGCTTCATGAGAATGCTCTCTCAGCTGGTTTCCAGTTTGTAGAGTATAAGGCTCCTAATGGAGTAAGGGTTAAGATTGATGTAGACCCATTCTATGATGACCCAGTAAGAAACAAGATTCTTCACCCAGAGGGTGGTGTAGCATACTCATATAGGTATGACATTATGTACATTGGTACAATGGACCAGCCTAATATCTTCAAGTGTGCTATCAAGGGTCAGACAGAGTTCAGGGGCTATGAGTGGGGTCTTAGAAATCCATTTACTGGTCAGATGGGTAATCCATACATGAGCCATGATGAGGATTCAGCAACATTCCACAGAATGGCAACTCTTGGAATCTGTGTTCTTGACCCTACAAGAACAATGTCAATTATACCTGCAATACTTCAGGCATAAATCATAAGGGGTAGGGTAGTACCCTATCCCTTTATTTTTAAAGGGAGATAAATAATGGCAAAGAAAATGGAAGAGTCTATTGATTTTGGAGCTATAGATGATAGCCCAATTTCAGTACATGAAGTTAGTTCTATGGAAGGTAATGAACCACCTGCAAGAATAGAGGGTGAGAAGAAGCCAAAATCAAGTAGAGTGGTTGAATCTTGCCTAAGAAATGAGAGAATAATTATCAGGCATGTCCCTAAGGAGGGAGGTCTTGTTACTAACCCTAAGCACATCCTCTATGGAGGTATGGCTGAAAGTGCAGTAAGATACTTTACAGTTCCTATCCTTGAGTCTTCTGGTGCATATAAGAATGTACTTACAGATGATGAGAAGGCATTCCTTGAGGAGGTTATGGGGCTTGAATATAATGCTCTCTCTATCTATAAGAAGGAGAATAATTACTGGGATAACTATCAGGTCAGACTGACAAAGCAAGACAATTATCTTGACCTTTCAGTACCAGATGATTATATCAAGTACAAAGTTCTTAAGGCTAACTCTAACTTTATTGCAGACTCTCTTGAGACATTACAGGACAAGCCAAAGGCTACATACCAGTTTGTAATGATTAAGGAGGGTGAGCAGGAAAGTCAGGAGAGTGAAAGGATGTCAGCTACCATGAAGTGCTACATGGAATATGGTAGAATTAAAGATGACAGAGACACTCTTAAGTGTATTATTGAACTTATAGATGGTAGACCTGTAGCCTCTAATTCAAAACTTGAGTTCCTTCAGGGCAAGATTAATAACCTTATTCAGGCTGATTCTAAGTTGTTCCTCAAGATAATCACTGACCCACTCCTTAGTACTAAGGTGCTTATCAGTAAGGCTATTGAAGCAGGAGTAATATCAAAGAGAGGTGACCAATTATACCTCAGAAGTGACAACTCACCACTGTGTGACCATAATGAGGACCCTACTCTGAATGTAGCTGCAAGATATCTTAATCTTCCTAAGAATCAGGAGCTTAAACTTTCAATTGAAGCAAAGGTAAAATAATATGACAACACAAGAGTTTTCACTGGAATTTGACCTTATGTACAACAACATAATGTCAAACCAAGCCCCAGGACTGTCAGAATATGAGAAAAGCTTGTTCTTAACCCAAGCACAAGAAGCTCTGGTTCTTGATATTTATTCAGGAAAACTTGGAAGTCCTTTTGAAAGTACTGAAGAAGTCACTGATTATTTAAGTCCTTTGGTTAAGCAAGTTACTTATACAACTAAAGTAGAAGGTAATGGATTGGATTCAAGGTCAGTATTCTTTAATATAGATGCAGACATTTGGTTTAAGACAGGAGAAAAGGCAATAATAAAGGATAATTCCCTTAAATGTGGAAGTTCTACAGAAAGAGAAGTGGATGTAGTTCCAGTAACACAAGACACTTTATATAGAACTAAGAATAGCCCATTTAGAGGACCTAATGAAAGAAGGATATTAAGATTGGACTGTGGAACCAATAAAGTTGAATTAATAAGTAAATATCCTATTATATCTTATACAATAAGATATCTTTCAAAACCAGAACCTATAATACTTGAAAATTTATCAGAAGGTCTGACTATTAATGATATAAGTACAGCTCAAACTTGTAAATTAAGTTCAGCAATTCATAGAGCAATCCTCAGCAGGGCAGTAAGTATTGCAAAGTCTGTCTGGGGCTCACAACAATAGTTTACAAATATTTTTAACAAACAATAATTTATGGCAGCTTTTTCAGTGCATCAGGTAAGGCAGCTTTATGTTGCTAATGCCTATAAAGAGAACCTTGCAGCTCTTAAGGATGCTGGAGATATCACTGTAGCAAAGACAAATGAAGGTGATGCTATATATTTCCAGTATATGGGAGCACTTCTTGATAAGATGAGAAGTGACCTTATCAAGATTGAGAATATCACCAATCTTAGAGCAACCAGAGCTGAAGATATGGCTACTAAGCTCAAGGGATATACTCTTACTCTTGACCCTAATATAAATGGTGGTCAGCCAGTAGCTGGGCAGGATTATCTGCTTAGACTTGCATTCAGAGAGTATATTGGTATGTCAGAAGCAGACCAGTACTTCAAGTATGGTATGGTTCATGTATTCCCTGGACTTAAGGCTTCAGACTTCTATAAAGAGATGGCTCTTTCTCTTGCAGCTAACATCTCTAAGGATGTTACAGCTCTTGTAAACATCTATCTCTATGATGGTGCTACAGAGACTAAGGTAGAAGAGGGTGTAGACCCAAAGAGTCTTACAGGAACCTATACAGCACTCAGGATTGCTGAAGCAGTTCAGCCTTGGCATCTTGGTACAATGCCTCAGGCAGTAATTCCTTTCTCAGTTCAGCCAACTACTGTTCTTGTAGATGGAGACCAGAGAATCTGGGGAGAGGTTGAATCCTATGACACTAAGGCAGTTCTTCCTGAAGGACAGCTCATTGCAGACCTTGAGTACTTCTGCATGGGTGAGAGAGGAGACCAGTACAGAAATATGGGATGGCCTAATGTTATTCCAACCAAGTATCTGGTTGACCCATCTAAGATGTATGATATTATCAACATCCATTACTTCTATCAGGGTGATGGAATTTCAGTACAGAAGTCTGAGAAGGACATCCAGATTGTAGTTCCAAGACCAGGAGAGAAGGACTACTCAAACATTAATGCTGTTATTGCAGCAATTAAGACTCTTGTCCCTGGTGAGCCAAGTATGTTCCTCCAGGAACTTTCATAAGCTAAAGGGACCTGTTTAGGTCCCTTTTTTTTATTTACTTTCAACTGAATTAGTATGATAGTCTTTAATGATTTAAGAATTACTCCTGATGGAGAGAATCTTCTTATAGATGCTATGGTAGCCCCTTATGGATACTTCAAGGATATGTATATATCCTCAATAAGCATTGATACTGAAGATACCTTCTCTACAGGAAAACCAAGTTCTAATGCAGTTGTAGTTTATGAAAATCAAGATACAACAGTCAAGGAACATAGTATAAATATTACACCAGACAGATTTAAGTTTGCCTCATTAAATGGACATATATTCTATGTATATGTTACTGTAGCAGGAACTCCTTCAGCAGATACTCCATGTACTATGGATACTGAATATACATTAGGGGTTGCTCTTAACTGGCAGTCCATATATCAGCAGGGTATGGACCATATGAGAAAGGTAGTAAATGGATGCTGTGGGATGCCTAAGGATTTTATAGACTATATACTGAGGTTCAAGGCATTTGAACTTGCACTTAGAACTGCTCAATATCAGCTTGCCAATGATAGATTCAAGAAGTGGTTTGCTGAAGATGGGGCAAAGTTTAACCCTCCTTGTGGATGTAATTAATATGTATGCAGCAAAGACAACTCAGCAGGCTCTTGATGCCCTTATGGAGTACTTTGTTCATTTAGAACAGACTGGATACATGAGGTATGATACAGTTGCTGGGATACTTGGATTACTTCTTGTAGATACTTTTCTTAACACAGACTTCAATATTTTTGTTACTGAAGAAGACTACAGTGTAATGGCAAGTTTCCTATACTGTCTATATGGCAGTAACTGTCTTATTCCCTATCCACAGTTCTGTGAGGAGATACCACAGTTTGGCACTATCCTTCCTGGTCCTGGAGGAATGCAGCCATATAGGGCAACAGAGAATGACTTACTTAGGTTTGTTGAGGCAGGTGACAACATAAGAACCACTGAATATAAGACAGACTATTGGGATAATTAAGTTTACAGGACATAAACAAATTTGATTAGACTATTGTATAAATGACTATTTTTCCTTACATTTGTGCAATAGTCTAATTTAGTTAATATAAGTAGAATTATGGCAACATATAGAGAAGTAGTATATATGGCTTTAGATGAGTTAAAACTTATCTCAAATGATGCCACTTATACACCAGAACATCTCATCTTTCTTGCAAATAACTATAGGGCACTCCTTCTTGATAGGAGGTATAGGGATGCAAGAAAAGGGGAAGTTACCAGAAGTAATTATCAGGAGATATGTTTTGACCTTATAGAGGTACCTGCCATACCAGGGACATCATGTGCTGGTGTGTATCTTAGGAGTACCAAAAAGATGCCATCAGTAATGAATATAGGAATAAGGCATATATATCCAGTAGATTACTTCACCTCAGAACATATATCCTATATACCTCTTGAAAGAATGCCTTATGTGGGAAATAACAAATGGCTGTCAAACATTATATATGCTACTAAAGGACCAGATGACTATCTTTATCTAAAGTCTTCTAACCCCCAGTTCCTTTACCTGAAGAAACTTAGAGTAGATGCAGTCTTTCAGAATGCACAGGAGGTAGCAGCACTTGCATGTTCTGCTCAGTCTGAAGGTAATTGTGACATACTTGATTCTGAGTTTCCTCTTGAGGATACTCTCATATCACCTCTTATACAGATGATGGTACAGGAGTTAAGTGGAGCAAGATATGCTCCTACTGACCAAGCTAATGACAGTAAGGATAATATGTCTGGAATGGGAACTACTAAAGAATCTAAGTAATGGATATAAGGGAGTTTATGTCTTCTGCTAAGAAGGCTAAAGGAAAGAGAGTTCATAAAGTAAGAAATTCCTGGGGAGTGAAAGATGCCTTCCACTACTATAGAAAGACAAGACCAAAGGAGTCTGAATATGTACTCACTGAATGTAAGTTTCTGAGTATCATAAGAAAGACCAATGATATTCTAAGGCAGCTTATTATACAAGGAGAAGAGATTGTATTGCCTGAGAAGATGGGAAAGTTGGAACTTAGGAAGAGACAGACTACAGTAGAGTTTAAGGAAGGTAAACTTAGGACCAATCTTCCAGTAGATTGGGACGCTACTCTAAAACTGTGGTATGAGGATGAACAGTCTTATAAGGATAAGAGGCTTGTAAGACAGGAAACTAAAGAAGTATTCAAAGTCTTCTATAATAAGTATAGGGCGGACTATCCAAATAAATCTTTCTATCAATTTCATATTAACAGGGAAATCAAGAAAGGACTTAAGCATAAAATAAAGAATGGGGAAATAGATTCCCTTATGTTATATAGAATTAGGCATGGAGGAGACAACTAACTGCTGGAGTTTATATAGACATACATCCCCTTCAGGTAAAGTATACATAGGAATCACCTCCAAGAGTCCAAAATGTAGATGGAATAAGGGAAGGAATTATAAACTATGCAAAGCCTTCTTTAATGCCATACTAAAGTATGGATGGGATAATATAAAGCATGAAGTTCTATTTACTGAATTAGATGAACTTGTAGCTAAATCTCTGGAGATAGACCTTATAAGGCACTATAAAGGTTTAGGTATTTCTTATAATATCACTGATGGTGGAGATGGAATGCTCGGATATAAAGCTTCAGAGGAGACAAGAAAGAAGTTGAGCAACTCTCTAAAAGGGAAGCCTTCTCCAAATAAGGGGAAACACCTGTCAGAAGAGACAAAAAGAAAATTAGCTGAATGCTTTAGAGAAAAATATAAAGGAAAGAGTAATCCCAACTATGGAAATCATAAAATAGCTGGAGAAAATCACCCTTTTTACGGTAAAAAGCATAAGCCAGAATCCATTGAAAAGATGAGGGAGTCTAAGCTTGGGAAGTCAGCCCCCTGGTCTAAAGAGAGTGTAAAGAAGGCAATATTATCACATGAGATTGCAGTAGAACAATATACATTAAACGGAGAATTTATACAGGAATTCCCTTCTGCTATGAAGGCAGCTGACTACTTTGGAAAAGGAAAAAGTGCTGCCTCTCATATAACTGAATGCTGTAAAGGCAAAAGAAATAAAACTCTTGGTTTTATATGGAAATATAAAGATGGAAAAGACAACGTCAATTAAAAATTTAGCCTCAAGGGTCATGAGGCATCCCTTATTAAGGGATGTTCCATTTGAGACTATACTTGAATACACCTTGGACTTCATTCAAATAGTAGGAGTTCCTTCTCTCTTTGAAGAGAAGACTGCTTTACTTCATGTAGAGAATTACAGATGTATGCTGCCTTGTGATTATGTATCCATGATACAGGTAAGGACAGCCAAGAAAGTTGATGGCATAGAACCTAACCACAGGTCTCATATATCCTACAGATATTCTACTGACTCATTTCATATGAGCAAGGAGAAACCTGATGTAGGAAGATATGGGACTGACCTTACATACAAGATTCAAGGAAGTGTCATATATACCTCAACCAAGGATACAGATATAGAAATAGCCTATAATGCCATAGCAACTGATGGTGAAGGTTATCCTTTATTACCTGATAATCCTTCCTTCCTTAGAGCCCTTGAAGCCTATATCAAGAAACAGCAGTTTACTATACTGTTTGATTTAGGGAAACTACAGCCTGCCATTCTACAGAATGCCCAGCAGGAATATGCGTGGGCAGTCGGAGACTGTGAAACTGAATTTAACAGGCTTACTCTTGATAAGGCTGAGTCTCTGTTCAACTCTTGGAGAACTCTTCTTATAAGAGATAGTGAGCATAGGCATGGCTTTGTTAATAATGGAGCAAAGGAGTATCTAACTATACAGCCATAATATGGAACAGAAGATTGCATCATTTCAAAATAAAGGAATGACAAGGGACCTCTCAATAAGCAAAGCAAATAATGAGTTTGCTTATGAGAACTTTAATGTCAGAATAATAGCCAGAGACCATGATACCCTTCTTTCTGTTACAAATGAAAGAGGTAATAAAGAAATAAAGCTTAAGGGGCAACCTTTTATTAAAAGTACTGCTTATACAATAGATTATTATGCTGATGGAGATTTAGAGGTAGATTCTAAAATTGAAAATTATACTCATTCTTTAACTTTTCTTTGGAAACTTAAGTCAGGTGAAACTGGAAGTATGACTTATACTTACAGTTCAGGAAAATGGAGATTTAAAGATGGGAATCCTTTAATTAATCCTATTTCAGAGGTAGAGTATTTAAAAGCAGACTTTGGATATATATTGGAAAATTATACCTATCATCCTATAAATATTATTTATCATGATAATAATGATGATGACCTTTTATATGAGAGCAAAGATTTTCCAACTGAAACTCCAATAACTTTAAAGGGAACTTTAATAGGGCATAGTGTACTAAATAATTATATGGTTCTATTTACTCATGAAGAGGATACAAAAATAGACCATATTTATAGAATAGAGCATAGTGATGAAGAGAATTGGAGAGGTTTATCATTGTTTGATGGAAACTTGGGATTTGATTCTAAACATCCAATAGAAACTCTTGCCAATTATGAAACAGAAGCTATTCAAAAAGTATATTGGGTAGATGGAATTAACCAGCCAAGATTTATCAATATAAAGAAACTTGACTATAGCAGTGATAATCCAAGTCAGTTTGATTTTGTTACAGAGTTTAGTTCAGACCTTGAAATACAGGTAGATAAAGTTTTCCTTGGCACTGCCTTATTTGGGAGTGGCACCATACAGTATTACTTTACCTACTCAAATGATTTTGGGCAAGAGACTAACATTATAGGGAAAAGTTTCATCTACAATCTTAGTAGTCAGGATAGTGCTACACCTGCTGATTCAACTTCTTCATGTGCTTTCAAAATTAGCCTGAAGAACCTGGACAGTAGATTTAATAACATAAATATCTATTCACTTGTTACTTCAAGTACCATAACTTGTAACAAGGTAGCTACATTGCCAATATCTACTGAAGTTACATATACAGACACTGGAGCATATAATGTTCAGATAGACCCAACAACCCTTCTGTATATTGGAGGTACTGAGATTCATGCTGGAACCATTGCCCAAAAGGACAATACACTGTTCATAGGGAACATAGAACTTCAGACAGACTCTATCAATGAGGATTTGAAGAACCTCATAGATGCTACTATAAAGAAAGATTCAGAAGGGGAATCAACAGGTGAGAGTTCTATGATAGAATTTGTCTATCCAGAATCTGATGATTATGTATTTCAGAATAACAGTCTTGGGTCAATCTATTATAAGGACCAACAGTTAGACTTAAGCTCAGATAAGTTCCTGTTCTTCAAGGGAGGAGAAAAGTACAGATTTGGTCTGGTGTTCCTTACCAATACAGGAAGGAGAAGTTCAGTATATTGGATTGGGGACAAGGTAAATACCTTGTATCCTAAAACAGGTTCTGTGAGGACTTATAAGGCTATTGCCAAATGTACTTTACCTCCTGAAATATCTTCCTTTATAGTTGAACACACTCCTTATAAGAGGGCTATCCTTGTGAGGGCTGTAATGTCAGAATCTGACAGGTCAATTATAGCACAGGGATTTGTAAGCCCAACTGTGTTCAATGTAACACAGAGAGCTCTCAACTCCCCTTATGCAATGTCATCATGGTTCTTTAGACCTAAGAATAGTGATAATATTACAAATACTAACTTCTCACAGATACCTGGAAACAAGAGCACTTTGGCAGAGTTACAGAATGTCAAGGGGAGTGATACTGAAGATATAAAACCTCCATACTTCTCTAAGAAAGATATAGACACCAGTACTATACCAGTATGGGTCAGATGGTCCATATTTACATTTTACAAGGACAACTGTGCTGGTCTATTTGGTGTTACTGGAGCTGAGGCTAAAGTCAGATTTGAATTTTTTAACTCTGAGGGAAGTCCAGATGTCAATGATGATGAGCATATGATACCAGAGGCTACATTTGAAGTTGGTTCATCTTGGAGAGAAGCTTATGCAACCTCAGGGTTTCCTAAAGTATGGCAAGAATTTAGTAGGTCTTATACTAAAGACCTTATTCCAACACTCTGGGCAGGTTATTCTAAGTATGCACAGTATGTTCCTCAATCACCAACTGAAGAAATGAAGAGGGCCCTTAAAGCAGATTGGGAAGCATCTCATAGCTTTTGGGGAAATGCCTGTGATAAAAGAACTACTGGACCACTTCAGAGAGGAAAGGTACAGATTGACGGTATACTGTCAAACAATGGTCTTATCTATGGACAAAGTCTTGGAAATAGATTCTACATTGATGAGTCATTGATTACATTCCACTCCCCTGATATAGAATTTGGAAGTTATAATTCTCTTTCTAAGGATTTCAAGTTCAGAATTATAGGTTACTCTCCTCTTACTGCTGGAACAACTAACTTCTATATGAACCCTGACAAGGATGATTCTAAAAGTAGTTTCATTCCATATAATCTCAGTAAGGAGAACACTACTCCTTATCCAGAACAGCCACCTACTCTTCCTTTCTTCAGTGGAGATGCTAAACATCCAACTGAAGATAGAGATATAACAAGCCCATATATAATATATCCTTGGCATAAGTCAGGGGCACTGTATAAGTCAGGAGATACTGAGAAGTATATATTAAAGAACAAAATACTTGCAAATCTAAGATATAGTCTGTATACTAACTTCTGCTGGGTAAACAAATTTAAAAAAGAGTTGGACTTGAACAAGACAGATGAGTATAATTATTATATGAAGATGTCTTGGGAACCTAAAAATGGTATAGAAAGTATAGGCATTGCTGATGAGCTGACCAATAATGTGTCTATAAATATAGGAGGAGAAAAACTATATTACAATAACTATGATTTTGTCTTGTCCTCATCAAGTGAGGAGAACTATCCTGTATATACCACAGGTCTTAATGGATATACCCATAGTCTTGACTTCATATCTGACCCAGTCAATTGGGCAAAGATTGGAGTCTCAACTTCACCTGTAAACCTTTCTGCAAAGAGTAAGAAGAACTGTGTCATATCCTTCAAGAACATTGGAGATGAAATAGTAGTTCTCCCATCAGTAAATGGAGAAACAAATAGTCTGGAACTCACAAATTACTATCTTCCTTGGAAGGAGTATATTGAAGATTTTCAAATGGATGATGTTCTTATTATGAACACTTATCCATACTACACTCCAGATAATCTCATAAAATCTGGTACTATCTATATAATAGATTTGAACAGTAAGTCTGGTAGTAATGCCTATGAGTCTTTCAAGAATGATTATGACAACTCTAACAAATACCCAAATACAAAGGCTATCTGCTTTGTAGAAGAAGCATCAGGAAGTTCAGTATATCATTTAGGGGAGAAAGTAGAGTACAAAAAGAATGTAGCTCCAGGATTTAACATAACAGTTGCCCCAGTCCTAGAGGAAGGGGCTATAACTGGATATACTGTATCTGTTACTCCAGGAAGTGAAACTGGAACTTATAACCTTTCCTATGTAGATTCTGGAGGAACTGAAGTAAAGAGTGACCAGATAATAGGGTCTATAACTGTAACTAAGGAAGATGCAGATACATATTCATTCAGAGTTAAATCTACCTACTCCCCTCTGTTTGCTGGATATTCTCCTTCAAGGGAAAATCAGTCAAGTTTGTTCAAGTTGAGTAATACCACTACCTTAACTGTCTCTGACATAAACAAGGGAGTAAGTATTAAGACTGATACCAAGCTTAGAACAGGACTTGGAGAGGTAGTATATATGAAGAACTATCTTGGAGTTTCATACACTTACTCAAGACCTGCTATGGTTCTTGATGAAGTGCTTCTCAACAAGATAGTAGTATCTCCAGATAACTTGTCTATACCTCTTGATACCTATGGGAATGATGGCAAGGTAGATATCTCTTCTTTTGATACTTCAATAATCTTTGTTGGAGAACTGTATAGAGATATACAGGACTACTCAACTTCTGACTTCAGATATGGAGGTATAGAAGAAGATGCTCTCAAGAAGAATATCTTTGTAGACTGTGGAGTTGTTACAGACATTACACAGACTAACCTTCTCTATGGAGTTGAAGGAGATTCATATTATCAAAGGTATGATGTCTTGAAGACTATGCCTTATGCAGAAAATAAGGAGAACAGTATTATTGAAATATTCTCTGGAATGGTTGAAAGTAGAATAAATCTGAATGGTAAAACAGACAAGAATATGTTTACTTCTGACTATACTCTTATAAATACTAAAACCTTTAACAGTATAAATGAGTTATACACCAGACAAGATTCATTCAATACTTCTGCTGTAATTGATAGTAGTAGCACTGATTCTCTGTATCCTACTCAGTTCACTTGGACCAAAACTAAGACTTTAGGGGAGCAGATTGATACTTGGACTAATCTGACTTTAGCATCAATAGAGTCTCTTGATGGTGATAAGGGACCACTTAGAGCCATAAGAAGGTTCCAGAACTCACTTATAGCATTCCAGGATAAGGGTATTGCTGAGATACTCTTTAATTCAAGAACTCAGATTGGAACCCAGCAAGGAGTACCTATTGAGATTGCCAACTCAGGTAAGGTTGATGGAAAGAGGTATATTACTGACAAGGCTGGATGTATCAACAAGTGGTCTATAGTTGAAACCAAGAATGGTATCTACTTCATAGATAATATCAATAGTTCACTTAGTCTGTTTACAGGAACTGTGAAATCTCTCTCTGATGAGAAGGGGTTCAAGGATTGGATAGGAAGAAACAATTCTACTGATTTATGGAATCCTGCGGACTTCAATAACTTTGTTGCTTACTGGGATAGGGTGAATGATGATGTCTACTTCCTTAGAGGGAATGAAGAGGAACAACAGGATGTGCTGTGCTATAATGAAATGCTTGGACAATTTACATCATTCTTCAGTTATGGAAAAGTCCCAATGATGGTTAATATTCAGGATAAATTTGTAGCATTCAAAGAGGATAACAAGGGAGTAAATAAATTGTGGATACAGGGTGAAGGAGAGTTTAATAATCTGTTTGGAAACCTGCAAGGCTATCATATGTTATACAGAATTACTCCTGACCCTTATGGAGACAAAACATTCAGTTGTCTTGAATATAGGGCTGACATGTTTGATATGAGTGACCCAGATTATAATCCTTATATGCCTGGTGAGGGAAAACTTACAGGAGATACCTTTGATACTCTTGAAGTATGGAATGAATATCAGGGAAACAAGATTTCTATAGGTGACTCTACTTCTCCTCTATATTCTTTTAATGTAAGGGATAAATATCCTGATGTAAGAAGGAAGTTCAGAATATGGAGAATGGATATTCCAAGAGATAAGAAAGGTCCTGACAATCCTTATGGATTGAACAGAATAAGAAACCCTTGGATATATCTTAAACTGTCCAAGACTCCAACTCTTTCTAATGAAAGAATGGAGTTCCATGATTTGGCAGTAAGATATTTTGAATAGTTAAGAGAGTAGTAAGTAATTTACTTACTACTCTTTTATCATTTTATATACCTTATTGTTTAAGTCAATTATTTTTCTTACATTTGCAGCAAATGATTATATAATGGCTAAGTATAATATTAAAAGAAGGCATAGTAAAACACTTGACCTTTCTACAGGAATAAGGTATAGACCATTATCAAGAAGATTAGATTTTGGTGGTATATTAGACTATAATGGCAAGGAGAAGGGATTAGGCTGGAATAAGGCATCTGGAGATGCTTTGAAAAGTTCCTTCTCTAATGTAGGAAGTGCTATTAATAGTGTTGGGTCTGTAGTTGGAGGAGTTACTTCCATAGTAGACTCTGCCATGAAAAATGCTCAGACTGCTGATACCACTGGAATAGAAAGTAATATACAGGAACTTAAGGATGAGACTTTCTCTGAAGCCACAGACAGTGATTCACTTCTTGATGCTTACAATAGTATAAACTTCCAGAAGGATAACTACTCTATGAAGGATATTAGAGGAGTATCTGGAGGGGAAATGGCTATGAACACTCTATCAGCAATTGGCTCAGGTGCTTCTGCTGGTGCTTCTGTTGGAGGTCCTTGGGGTGCTGTAGCAGGTGCTGCTGTAGGTCTTGGCGGTGCTCTTGCTGGGATATTCACAGGTAACAGTAAGGCAAGAAAGAAAGCAAAAATGCTCAATTTAGCAGCAAAAGATGCTAATAATAGAGCTATTGATGCCTTTGATTATCAAGCAGATAGTGTTATGAAAGATAATGCAAGAAATGCAATGATGGCTGCCTATGCAAAAGATGGAGGAGCCATTCATATAAAGAAGAGTAATAGAGGGAAGTTTACTGCCTCAGCAAAGAGAGCTGGAATGGGAGTACAGGAGTTTGCAAGACATGTGTTAGCCAATAAGGATGACTACAGTTCTACCTTGGTAAAGAGAGCAAACTTTGCAAGGAATGCAAGCAAATGGAAGCACTCATTAGGGGGATATATGTTTGAAGATGGAGGTAATCTATATTCAGACATTCCTGCCTATCAGACTCATGGAGGAGACTTTCTCAATGGAGTAACTATGGTAGGAGCTGGTGGAACACATGAAGATAATCCACATGAAGGAGTTCCTATGGGGATTGCTCCAGATGGACAACCAAATCTTGTAGAAGAGGGAGAAGTAATTTTCAATGATTATGTATTTTCAAATAGGCTTCACCCTTCAGATAAGCAACTTAAGGAGTCAAGACTTCCTAACAAATATAGGGGATATACTTTTGCACTCATAGCAGAAGATATGAGCAAGGAGTCCTCAGAAAGACCTAATGACCCTATAAGTCAAAGGGGGCTACAGGATTCACTTGGGAAGCTTGCACTTCTACAGGAACAGCAGAGAATGAAGAAAGGAAAGAAAGGAACCCAACAGATGATGGCATTTGGTGGTAGGAAGTATGCAGGTCCTTGGGATATAGAAGGCTTAAATAATCCCCCTGAGTATAAAGGATGGAATCCAGATGTAGTGGATGAAATGCTGCATGAACAACAGTTAATAGATGATGCTAAAACTGGAATTAACCCAGATATAATAGAGGCTGAAAGAGCTGGAACCTTACAAGTTCCTACTCCTCATAAATCTATTAAATCTTCTACAGATACAGACCCAAAACAAAAACCATTATCTACTTTTGCAAGATATGCTCCTATAGTTGGTTCAGCAATTGGAGCACTCTCAAGTGTATTTGAGAAACCAGATTATACTAACTCTGACCTCATACTTAATGTAGTAAATAACCTTTCAAGAGATAGGGTAAGTAGCAGACCTATAAACAACTACCTCACTTATAAACCTCTTGACAGGAATTATTACCTTAGCAAACTTCAAGGACAGGCTGGTGCAACAAGAGCAGCACTGAGAAATTCAGGAAGTAATCCTGGACAAGTTATGGCTGGACTTCTTGCAGCAGACTATAATGCTCAGAATGCTGTAGGAGACACTCTTATGAAGATGGATATGTATAATGAGCAGCAGAGACAGGCAGTGGAACAGTTCAATAGAGGAACTAACCAGTATAACTCACAGGCTGCCATGAAGGCTGCTGCACAAAATGCACAATTAGCATCTATGAGAGACAGGATGAGACTTGCAGGTATAACTTCTGCTGCTGGAATGAGGGAGGCAACAGATACAGCTCTTGCCAATTCAAAGAGTATGAACCTTACTAATTTCTTTGACAACCTTGGTGCTGTTGGACAAGAGAACTTCATAATGAATCAGATAGCCTCTAACCCAAGTCTGCTCTACTATTATACCAATGGTAGGGGAACAGTAGGATATAAGAATAAGAGAGGTGGAATGCTTACTAAGAGGAACAGGAGGAGAAGATAATGGCAACATCATATGTAACTATAGGAAGTAAGTTCAGACCATTCTCTTATGATGAGTTGGTAAGACCCTTGCAGGAAGCTACAGTAGCACATCAGGCTCTTGAGACTGAATATGCAGACCTTGATACTAAAGCAAGTGTATGGGAGAATATAGCAAATGAGCAGACTGACCCTAAAGCCTATCAGATGTACAAGAGATACTCTGAAGACCTTAAGAGTCAGGCTGATGCTCTTGCCAGTCAAGGACTTACTCAGGTAAGCAGACAGAACCTTCTGAAAATGAAGGGCAGATATTCTCAGGAGATAACTCCAATAGAGCAGGCTTATACAAGAAGGAGACAGCTTGCTGATGAGCAAAGAAAGGCACTTGCTGAGAATCCTACCCTCATGTATCAGAGGGATGCTTCTACTATGAGTCTTGATGACTTCATTGCAAATCCAGAGATTGATTATGGAGCATCCTATTCAGGAGCAGTACTTGCTAAGCAGGCTGGAGATATGGCTTCTAATCTTGCTAAATCTATGAGGTCAGACCCAAGGAAGTGGGAACACATACTTGGTGGACAATACTGGCAGACTATGGAAAAATCAGGATATACTCCTGAAGAGATAGTCCTTGCTTCTCAATTTAACAAGGATGCTCCGGAGGAACTCAGAAATATAATAAAGCAGGTTTATGAGTCTTCAGGAATTGATTCTTGGGCTGATAATAGTACAAAGAAGAGAGCAATAGACTATATAACAAGTGGTCTCTATAATGCTATTGGTACTACTAAGTATGATACCCTACAGGATAGAAACTTCCTTTCACCTTATGAAAGGTGGAAGATGAGAGAAAAAGATTCTCAGCAGCCTATCTTCTATGATTATGTAGGAACTGAGCTTAATATTGACAGGGATGCCAATGCTAAACAACTGAATGAGGACCTTAAGAATCTTAGGGCATATAAAGACTCAATAGATAGAGGAGAGACTGTATCTCCTTATACATCAAGGATGGGCTATGCCAACAGGGTATTGGATGACAAGGCAAAGAGAATTGAGAGCTATATAGCAAAAAGGCAGAATGAAAATCCAGAATGGAATCCTGATACTGATATAGGACTTAAGAATCTACAAGCTGACTTAAAGAGGAGCCTTGATTCATACGCTATGGTTGGAGGGAGTACTCCAAAGATGGATAAGGAGTATAGGACTGAAAACCCTGTATATAACTCTTATACTAACCTCTCTAAACAGTATGGAACAGATGATATTGACTCTCTTATAAAAGAACAGGAATTATCATTGAAGAAGGCTGTAGCTGTAAATAAGTATGCAAAGTTCAAGACTACTCAATCTGACCTTGCAATGAGGGAACTGAGAGCAGCTATTCTGTCTGGAATAGAGGATAGGTCAGATAAGAAGGAAGTCAGAAAGAGGATTCATAAGTTAGGAGACAGTAAGGCTGCTCCTGATGAAGAAACCCTGTCCAAGATATTCAATGACAGTGCTGCAACAATACAGTTTAATCCTGTCACTGGAAAGTCCATTATAGAAGGTTCCTATGGAAGTTATGAAATAGATAACTCAGCAGCATTCCATAACATAGGAGTTCCAACACCTGTTGGGGTAATTCCTGGAGATGAGTTCCTGGAGATGATTACAAACTTTGCACAGTCTTCTCAATATGACACCAACAGCAATGAGGCAAAGATGGCTATGGACAATATGTTGAATACCTTCTATGGGGCATTGTATAATTCATACAATGGTGCAGCACCAGAAGCATCAAAGACAAGTTCAAAGGTTTCAACATTTCCTTTATAAAGATGAAATTTTATGGGAGAAAATGAAATAAAGGACCCAAGAAAGATGGGTGTATCTGGACTTAAAGGCTTGAATACCAAGTCAGCAGATGGTACAGATTATGTGTCAATGTTCCAGAACTTCAGACCAGACTGGAGAGATAATACAGCAAGGAAACTGGACCTCATTCAAAGAGGTCCAGTTGAAAATGTTGGAGTTGAGGATTTTGGAGAAAGTAGGTATGATAAGAGGATGACCCAGCTTGGGGAGCTTGCAGACCTGAATGAATCAAGAGCCAACATACAGCCTTGGTATGACCAGATAGGTGCAGGCATACTTAAAGGCTCTGTCCTTGCTGCCACTACCTTTGCTGATGGAGTCCTTGGAACTATAGCTGGAGCATTGAACATTCTTGGGAACACAGACAAGATTTCTGAAAGTGACAGTCCTATGAGGGAGATTGGTAACTTGTTCATAAGTAACCCATTCAGTGTACTTATGCAGGACATCAATGAGAAGGTTGAGTCAGCCCTTCCAAACTACTATACAAAAGCAGAACAAGAAGACCCATGGTGGGAACATATATTCTCAGCAAACTTCATAGGAGACAAGTTCCTCAAGAACCTTGGATTTACCGTAGGTGCTGCATATTCAGGTAAACTCACAGCAGGTGCAGTGTCAAAGGCTATGGGACTGAAAGGTGTGAGGGATGCCTTCAAGGGAGCTGTTACTACAGCATCAGGAAGAACCCTGAATACAGCTTCAGAGATAGCAAAGGCCTATAAGTCTGGAGATGCCTTCATGGATGGAATAAAGCTCACTGAAGACTTAGGAAAGGCTGCCAAGCAGTTGAGGAATGCTGAATGGACTCTTAAGACTGTAGGTGCAGTAAATGCAGCTATGGGTGAGGGAAGAATTGAGGCCATTGGAAATAGTAAGGAATGGGAAACATATCATAGGCAACTCCTTAATGACCAATATCAAAAGGATATTTCAAATATTGAGAATGCCTTGTTTGAGGAACACCCAGAGTGGTTCTCTTTTGTTCAGACTGGTTCACCTGAGACAGGTATAAGGTATGAAAGAAGACTTGTATCTCCTGAAGGACAAGCTGAGTGGGCTAATATAAAGAACCAGATTGATACAAGATACAATGACTCAATAGCCAAGCTTGCTGAGTATAGAGCTGCTATGGCTAATGCTGACTTTGGACTTAATACTGTAATGCTTTCTGCCTCAAACATATGGCAGTTTGGAAGGTTCCTATCTGGAGGTTATAACACAGGAAAGCTTGCCAATGGTATTATAAAAGGAAGTGCAAAGGATGGTTTCTCTATATCAAAGGGTAATATAGCAAAGAAATGGGCAAGAGCCCTTTCAAACCCACTGGCTGAGATGAATGAGGAGATGATGCAGTCTTGGTTCTCAGAGGGAACAGGATTACAGCAATCTTCAAAACTCAACAGTTTCTATGGAGCAAAGGTTAATCCTGAAGCTGAGGAAGAGACTTCAACATTCCTCAACTCAATGGTCAAGGGGTTCTCTAATATATATGGAGATGCTGATAACTGGGAGGAAGGTTTCATAGGAGGTCTTACAGGACTTCTTGGAATACCTAAACTCTCAAGAGTGAAGGGAGAAAATGGTAAGAAGAAAGTAAAACTATCTCTGGAAGGTGAACTGTGGGAAGGAATCTCTGATGTCAGAGAAGAGAAGAAGCAGGCACAATCCCTTGTAGATGCCCTTAATCAGAGAGTACAAAGTCCAGAGTTCCTAAACTATTATCAAGGCTTCATAAGGCATCAGAAATATCAGAATGATATGGAGGCTGCCCTTGCAAATGGAAGTAACTTTGATTATAAGAATGCAGAGCATTCCCAGTTTATTTCAGATGCTATAATGTTTGAAAAGGCTGGAAGATTGCAGGACTTATATGACATTATAGAGGAGGCAGGAAATGTAACTCAGGATGATGTAGATGATATAAGAAATCTTGCAGTTGATAAGAATACAGGGAAGTCAATCTTTGAAGGTAAGTCAGACCAGGAAGTAATTGACCATGTTAATAAGCAGGTCAGGGATGCAAAGACCAAACTTCAGAAGTATTCTGAAATCTCTACTAACCTCAAGACACTCTATGGAGAAGATATGGCTGATGACTATCTTGAGGAGATGACTTGGATGATGACTCAAATTGATGATTGGGAGTCAAGATTCAAGTCCCTCTTTGAAGAAGTGAAGAAGGGAGCTTCTCAGGTTATTGGGGATAGGGATAAAAGGTTCTTTGGAGCAAATGCAAACCAGAAGATAGGAGAACTGACTGATATTACAGCTGAATCTTTGCTGAATACTCTCAATAGAAAGGCAGTCAGGGATGCTCTATCTGATGAGAAAGTTCTTGCTGATAAAGATAAGGATAAATCATTAAGGAACATGAAACTTTTCATGGACTTATCTGATATGCTTAAAATATATGAAGCAAGAAATGAGTTCATTGATAAGTACACTGCACTTTCAAAGAATCCAGAGCTCTTCTCACAGCAGGTACAGGATTCTATAAAAGCTGTCAAGGAAGATAATGTGAAGAGGATTCTTGATGAAGCAAAACTTAAAGCAGACTCAGCAACTTCAGTTAATGACCTTAGGGAAATATTCTCTAATTATCCTGAACAAAAGAAGGATATAATAGAATCATTGAAGAATGGTGGTAATGACACTCTCAAGAAGTTGGCAGAGACTTATGAAGACCTTGATGAGTCTTCTGCTATATTCACAGATATTCTGTCTGCTACAGAGCCTTCTCCCGAAGTAATATCAGCTAAGAACATCATACAGGATGCTCTTGAGAATGCTGAATCACTTGATGATATACTTACCACTCTTGACCAAGCACAGGACTCTTCTATACCAGAAGAAGTAAAGGCTACTCTTCAAGAGATAGTTGATAAGTTCATAGAGCAGAAGAAGTCAGGGAAAACTTCAAGAAAGGATACAAAGAAATCAAAGAACAAGCCTAAGAAAGCTGGAAAGAAAGGGTTCTTTGATATGTTGTCTGATTCTCCAGATGTTAAGGATGCTCTATCTGAGGAAGAAGCTGAAGGTGAGAAGGAAGGTAAAGAAAAACCTTCTAAGGAAGAACCAGAAAGTCTTGAGGGAAGACTTGAAGAAAAGAGTCAGGATGAGCTTGTAGATATAGCCAAGAAGGGTGATGCTTCCCTTCCAAAGGAAGATAATACTGCTCTAAGAAGACTTGCTGCAAAGATACATGACAACAGACTTCTTCCTGCTGCTGGTGAGGAGAGTAATGTGGAAGTTGAGGATAATGCATCTCCTGAAGATAGTGGTATTACACAGGGACTTAGAAGCTGGGTTGAGACTGAGTATGAATTTAATCCTCTTAAGAATAGAAGAGAGAGAAAGGCTGTATTAAGGAACAATCCAATAGTGAATGCCTTACAGGAATTAGGAGCTTTTCAGTATGTGGATGAAGGCTATCTTGCAGATAGAGTTGATGCAAATGAAGATTTGCCAATACATCTTATCATATCTTCAGATAGCAGACTTAACAGTCATATACTGCTTGCTGTAGAAATAGGAGAAAAAGACAAATCTCTGAATCCAATAGAGGGAAGTGATGGAAAGAGGTATCAGGTAGTAGGAGTCCTTGGTTTCAATAAGAATAATAAGGAGTCCATAAAGAACTACAATGATATAGTGGATGCAGTAAATGATGAGTATTCTGCTTCTGAAAGTAATGAAGGAAGTGCATTTGTTTCATCCTATTATACTAAGGTAACCCACATATACAGTGGAAGAATGGTCAAGTCTACAGAAGACTCACCAGTTGAGAATAAAGACCTCACAAAGGAGTTTCTTAGAGGAAGACCTCTTAGGATTGGTATCTATTACAATAATACAAGATTTGAAACTCCAGGTCTTGATAATGTTGAAATAGTTCCACTTAATACTAATAATCAGAATCCAAGGGCTGGTTCTATATGGCTCATGACCAAGGAGGCTGATGGAAGGTGGTATCCTAAACATCTAAGGGCAAAGAGGTTCACAGAAACTGAATATCCACTTGATGTATGGGGAGACTCCCCAATAGTTGAAAGGATAGGAAGGGATGCTGAAGTTCTTGTAAATCCAGAAAGCACTCAATATCAGAAGTCTCTTGCCAAGTATGACCTTAAGGAAGTTCTGCATTTTCCAGAAGGGATTGATATAGCCTTCTCAAAGAAGGGAAATATTGTATCTATACCAGGAATTATAGAGAATATAACTGGGGGAGCAACCTCTTTGGATGAAGCAACAGCACTTCTGGTTCAGGCACTCCAAAGTGATGAACTTGGATTAAGATTCAATGTAGTTACTTCAGAACTTACTGACCCTCAGTATCAAGAGGATATACTCAAGTCTGGCATACTTACCACTGATTTATATCAGCCTGGTAATGTTAATGCAAGTTTTGATATTGCACCAGTTGATTCAGAAGGTAAGCCATCTGTTAAAGGAGGTGAGATTGCTCTTAAAGGTCATACTGGAAAGAGGGGAATACAGAATGTTCTCAATAGGACTACATTGACTCTTAACAGCAAGAGTTATAGTATAGATTCAGAAGGTAATATCTATGATGATAAGGGAGAGGTAGTTTCAAATCAGAATAGTATAGATGAACTCACCTTACTTTCCAAGATAAACCAAGGCTTGATAAATCCAGTTTCAGGTAGTAAGAGACTTTACTTAGGAGTTTATACCAATGATAGTACAGAGTTTGGTATAGTCAATGGAGTTGTCAAGACAGGAAACTCTCTGAAGGAACTTAAGAGTAAGGCAGAGAAGCTTCATAAGAAAGAACTTCAGAACAGGAAAGTAGGGGAAACTGCACTTGCAATGGAAGCTGCTGAAGGTGCTAATCTTTCATATCTTGAATCTCAGTATGGAGTTTCTGACAAAGTTCCAAAGCAGGAAATAGCAAAGGAAGAACCAGCAGACTCTGAAGATGGAATCTCAATGGAGACTATATCTGATGAACTTGCTATGGCTATCCTTGGAGGAGAAGAAGCTTCAAAGCCAGTAAAGAAAGCACCAGAAACCAAAGTGTCAAAACCTACATTTACTCTTACTGAATCCTTCACTCCAATATCTGATGAAACCAAACTACAGATTTCATCTTATATAAGAGGAAATAGGGGAGTTCTCAGAGAGCTTGGATTTAAGAATGTTGAAGAGTTTATGGACTTCATAAGAAATCCAGAGAATAATCTTCCAAGTCCTGAGACTATAACCTCAGCAGAAGCATTCAACAGTCTTATTGACACTATAAAGAATTGTAGATAGAGATACTACAAAAAGAAAAAAAAAGAGGAAGTAGAATAACTACTTCCTCTTTTTTTTATCTATCAGCAAATATAGTGTACATATAATCTTCCTCAGAGAGGTCTGCTATCTTCCTAAGCTGACCATAAAGAGGAATTGCCTGTGAAGCATCTCTCTCCCACTCACTCCACCCCTTGTATCTTCCAGATTCAAGTTCATTAAACATGTTCCAGAACTTAACCAAATCAAGCAGTCCATTGAAACTGTTTATGGCTGCTGCTGGACTTTGTAATATGGTCCATGCATTCTCAATGGCTGAGAACCAAGGTATAGAGGCACCAGTCTCAAGTTGCATTCTCTTAAGCTGATATACAATCATTCTCTCGCCCCATCTGCCTTTCTTATCCTTCTCAGGTCCTATCATGGCAATAAGTGCTGAAAGTGTAGCAAACATTCCAAGTTCTGTTAAAGCCCTTCTTATGTTTGCCTTCTCATGGGTGCTAAGACTGTTCCAGTTGGTTGCAAGGTCAAACTTTGCTCTGCCTATATCTTTCATAAGGTTTATAGCAAATCTTGCTATAGTTCTGTAATAACCTTCTCTCCAATGGTCAAGTTTGGCATCATAACTTGCACTTGAGAACCTTCTTGAGTAATGGGCAGGCATCCACTGTCTAAACTGCATAGCAAGTCTTCCAAGAGAATATCTATGGATAGCTCCTTTGTCAGTCTCATTGAATGCACCATTAAGAGATTGATTGACCTTTCCAATCCTTAGTTTCTGGTTTGTAATGAAGTCATCATATCTCTTCTCCACTTCTTCATACAATTCAGAGTTCCTGTCAAGCCCTTCTGTAGAAAGAAGATTACCATCAAGGTCTTTTGTTCCCTCCTTAAGGACTATCTTTGATGCCCCTTCAGGGTCTGTCTTTACTTCAAAAGCATCAAACAGGCTCATCTCTTTTCCACTTCTGTCCTTTACTTTGACATTATTGAGCATAGCCAGCATATTCCTACTGTGAAGATAGTGCTCTCCCATGTTGTTAAGGAAGAATATATTTGCAGAACCTATAATTCTTGACAAAGGTCCTTTGTAATACCCTTGTGATTTAAGGTTTCCATAGAACTCTTCAAGAGCATCAAACTTGTCTATAAGGAGACCAAGCTTACTTGTTTTCTTTGTAGAGTTAAGTTCTGCCATATACTGTGGAAGAAGTGCATAGTAGTTCTTCTTACCTATGGCTGAGTCTTTCATATTGAAGTATTCTCCAGACATAGCCTCTATGAACAACTGCATCTTACCCATAGTGACATTGCTTATAGCAGAGAACAGGTTAAGACCAAGTCCAAGTGCTCCTGTATAACTCTTCAAAGCATCCATAGTCTTGGCTTTATCTATCTCCTTACCAAAAACATTCCAAGCTCCTTCATCTTTCTTATGCTGACCATACAGAACAGAAGCATAATAATCATCTATTCTCTCTCCAATGTTAGTTCTTTCTCCAGACTTGGTATAGTTCTTACTGAACTTCTTATGGACAACCTTGAAAGCATCTATCAGTTTTGAGTCTCCAGACATCTGCTGAACTTCCCTCTCTTTGATAAGGTCTCTTGTAAGTTCAAGTACATCAATCACTTTACTCATCTCATTATAGTTTATTGCCATAGATGCGTATGCCATAATAGATGAGGTGAAATCTGTACTCAGCCTCTCCATATCTTCAAGAGGAGTTGTATAGTACACTGGCAGTTTCTGTATAGGATTACCTGAGAAATCCAGACCTATCTTCTTTGCCTTAGTAAGAATAGGGGATTCTCCATCACCAAGAACTGTTGTATCTCCCCAGTCAGTGTCATCACTTCTTCTGAGGAAACTGTCCTTGAGGTTCTCTATAACCATCTTCCCAGACTTCTTAGGATTGGTCACATTATCCATGATGGCTTCAGTAACATCATTCCTTATCTGGACTGCATTGAAAGTATTTGCAAACCTTGCTGGTATTAGAGAGTCAAGAGTAGCCTTAAGGTTAATCATAGTGTTGTAATACTCTCTCTGTGCAGGTGCAAGTTTACTTATTCTGTCAACACCATAAAGACTCTTCTTAGGAAGTTCTTCCTTTCTACCTGAGTCTGCATCTATAAGAACAGTTTCAGTATGTCTTCTTTCCCATGCATCAAGTTTTGACTTGACTGTATAGTAAGGAAGTTTTTCATCCATAAGTCTCTTCTTCTCAGCATCATACTCCTCCTTAAACTTAACAAAGTCAATATCACTTATTATTCTTCCAGTAAGCTTTCCATTCTTGTCTCTCTCATACATAAAGTCTGTAGTATATCCAGCCTGTGAAAGTTTAGTATGGGCACTTCTCACTCCTGCAAGAACCTCCTCAAGCACTGAATCCCTCTTAGACTGTGTAGATTTGACTACCTTATCTACAAGAGACAGCATTGGGTCTGATGCATCACTCATTGAACTGATATATCTGTCAAGGAAGTTAATATCCTTATCAGCCATCTTCATTATCATTTCAAGAGTAATTCTCTTGCCCTTATCTTTTCCAGAATCAATAATCTTATCCTCCCCCCAGTACATCTTAAGGAAGCTGTAAAGAGTATTGAACCTCATGCTCTTATACCCAGAGTTAATCTTGGTGATTATTCTGAATACAGAGGAAGCCTTGTCTGCAATAGTAGCAGCATCTTCAGCAGACAGTTCAACCTCTCCTCTCTCCTTCATAGCATCTATACTCATCATCTGTTTGATGATAGGCTCATATGCATCTGAGAACTCCTTAATTTTCCTTAGAGTAGAACTAATCTTTCTGATTCTGTTCAAGTCTGACTCTTCACTAAGGTTGTTAGCATCAAGTTTACTTAAGTTGGTATTCAGTTGTTCTAACTGTTGAAGGCTATCTGAAAGAAAAGCAAGACAGCTCTTGGAGTATTTCTTCTTTTCAATAAGGTCCTGAAGATTCTTTATTGACTTAAGGTCATCTTCACTATATCTACCACTTCTACTTCTTAATCTTAAAATCTCAAGTCTCTTACTTGCAACCTCAAGAGCCTTCTGAGCCAGTTCCTCCATTCCAGATACAGACCTCTCTACATTGTACAAGGTCTTTGCATTAACTATAAGGTCTTTATCTACTAATGGAAGTATAGACTCATCAAGGATAGAACTTGCTACCTGAGAAGCGTCTCTATTGGCCTGTAGTATGATATTATCAACATCATCTTCAGACATACTGCCAAACTTGGACTTAATCCAATTCCAAAGTCTTTCAAGCAGAGAAGGCCTACTTACAGGAAGACTCTCACCAGTGATATACTTCTGAAGCAGTTGTCCAGCAGCTTCCTTCTGGAGAGATTCCATATCTCCTTTATAAAGCCTTACATAGGTATCAAAGTTTTCACCAAGAATTTCCTTTAGGACTTCATAAGAACCTACAGAATTTACAAGCCTCTGAACTAAAGGCTGGTTGATAAGTCCTTCTATCATAAGATGGCTGAACTCTTCGGGAAAGGCATCTTCCCCTCTCTGACCTTTGGCTATCTGTATGACTGTCTTTAATCCTTCTGCATTTGTTCTTGCATTCTCAGGACTGAACATAGCATTGAATCTTGGAGTACTGAGTACCTCAACATCAAACCCAAGCCTTCTAAGGATACCCCTCAACTGATTGTTAAGAGAACTGTTGAATACAAGCTTTTCAGGAGAGGTTGCATTCTGAGGAGTCTTAGGCTCAACATTTATTACATATCCTCCATCTTTACTTCCAATATCAGCAACCATCTTTGGATGGTTCTTATTGAATTTAACTACTGAGTTGATAATCTCATCAGTAGAAGAATGTATAACAGGTTCCCCTTTACTATTTATAGCACCAAGTTCTTTCTTAGCACCTTCTATTGATATACCTTCATCTAATAGACTGTCTATATCAATAGCCTTAGTGAGAGAAGAAAGAGTAGGTTCTCCATTCTTATCCTTCTCAATACCCTTAAGAGAACTCATGAACTCAGGAACCTGAGTAAGTCCCCAAATGTACTTTGCTGATTCTCTATTACCAGTGTAGGTAACCAGCTCCCTAAAGAGCTGGCTATCCACTTCCTGGTTTCCTACTTTCACTGTAGGAACATAAACACAAGATTTAACCATATTAGCAAATTCCCTTTACAATATCTATCATTTTCTTCATAACCTTAGAAGCAGTCTCAGAGTCTGTGTGCTCTTCAATCATACTCTTATACTTGTCTACCTTCTTTGATTGTCCTTTGACAAGAGATGTCATAAGACTGTCCAGTTCACCCTCATCAAATATCTCACTGAGTATATTCTCAATATCAGTCTCTGAGAGCTCTACTGCTTCAGTCTCTCCATCATCCTCAGGAACTTCTCTTGCTGGAGACTCCTGAACCTCCTTCTCATGTACATCTTCTTCAGAAGTTCTCTGAATAGAAGTTCTTATCTCACTTCCAGATTCATTCATATCATATTCAAGGAAGTTGTTGGTATTACCAAGAGTTGTTGTTTCAGTATAAGTAATAGAACCATCTGAGTTGATTTCAGGATTGAAATACACCTTATCATTATAGAGGATAACAGGAGCAGCTATTGTCTCTTTAGTAGATACTTTTCCACTTCCCCTTTTTACCTTCTTGACAATGAACTGTGAAGAAGCACTGTCTGAAGCAAATGTGAAGGTTATCTTCCTGTTACCAGCTCTATCTTCAGTGATAGAAGATGCAATTCCCTTTCTCTGTGTTATATGAGGAACAACCCTGAAGTTGTCTGTATGATTCCTTCTATACTGAAGAAGGAAGTCATTCACATCAAAGGAGTCATTATAATTGATATCCCTAATACTTTCAACATATCCTGGAATTGCAAGTTTCACATCAGTTGAAGCAAGGTGAAGGAAAGTCTTAGGACTGAATGAAAGTCCTGTTCTGTACATATTGTAGAAGAATAGTTTGACTCCAAGGTCTCTTGTACTTTCATTTGTTATAAGATTTGTCCAAGCATCTCTTACTCTCTCTTGAACATCCTGAGTATATCCACCAGTCTTTGCTTCCAAAGTTGGAACAGGACATTTTCCAGTAGAAGGTTTAACAGTTATAATCTTGATAAGTTCATTATCTACTATTCCAGCAGCCTTCTCCTTAAACTCTACTATAAAGTCATGGATGAACTCTTCTCTTACCTTTCCATCTGAATTAAGAACTGGGTTTGGTCCTCCAGTAAGTTTGTAAAGAACAAAGTCACTGACAAGGGAATTGATAGTCTTGCTATCTACATTTGCCTTTGTGGTTTCTCTGAACTTTCCAAGAACCTGATTGAATTTATCAGAGTACTGAGGGAAATATCCCTGGAATATCAACTGAGAAGCCCCAGTATCAGATACTGTGGTTGTATAGAAGGCATCAAGAATAGGAGAGTTCTGAATGACATTCTTTGCATTATCTGAGAAGATTGCATTGCCATCCTCAAACTTGTCAAGGAACTTCTTATATCTCTGCTTCATTACAAGGGTATCTGCAATGGTTGGACCAACAGCATTGGTTACTGAGTTGAACTTAGTAAGGAATGTAAGTGTGCCAAAGTCCTGTGATATTTTTGACAACCTCTTGAACAAAATAAGTGCTCTTGTCTGAAAGTCTCCTTTATCACTATTAAGTGATATACCCTGAGCAAGTTCTTCTTTAGAGAAGTTAGTTAGAGTAAGAGTCTTTTCATAACCCTTTGCATTCTTGTCCTGTTCAAGAAACTCATCAATTAGGTCCTCAGCTGAGATGTAACCCTCATTGTTCCTCCTGAAGTATTCATCAGTCACCCTTCTTATAATAGGCTGAGAGAGAAGCAGACCTATACTGTCAGAATCAAAACCAAGTCTTGCCAGAACCATTGCTGGTCCAGAAGTAAATGTATTAAGATTCATAAAGTTAAGTACTGGGTCCTTCACAGCATCCACAGAGGCTGCAAGAAAACCTGCAATAGTTTTACTAATTAAACTACCATTTTTTCCTTTCAGTGGGTCCAATCTATTATTTTGATTCTCATCTACTGTGACTCCATCAAATGTAAACTTAAGGTCATCTCCTAACTTTAAGTCTATTCCCTGCATAGAAATAAATGCGTGACTGGTGTTATTATTAGCAAATATACCAATCAACTTGCCAGCAGTCATATTCTGCTTATGGAAGTACACCTGAGAAGTTGAGTAGATGATATTCCTGTCAGTTGAAGAGTCAAGTATTTCATCAAGCTGGTCAAGATTAAGCTTGCTCAACTCCTGATAGGTATGACCCTTTGTCTCCTGAAGTATCCTTACAATTCTTGCAGTCTTCTTCTGTACATCAAATGAACCAGGATTAAACATCTTGCTCATTGTGTCAGGGTTAGTGAGAACAGCCCACTGAAGGTCAAATATCCTGTTGTTCCTTCTATCAGTACCACCATCAGACAGTTCAAAAGAAGCTCTATCATACCTGTCTCTATGGTCATAATAATAGTCATGCACAGCCATTTCAAAGGTGCCTTCACTAAACTCCATTCCAGCCTTAATCTGCTCAATGACTATCCTCAAGGCTTCCTTTCTCTTCTTTCTCTCTTCTCCTTTAGCCTTGCTTGATTTGAGAATATCTTTTTCAAGTTTACCCCAATCAGTTCTCCTCTTGAGAGTGAAAGTCTTAAGCATCACATACAGCTTGTCAATATCAAAGTCAGAACCTGAAAGAAGAGTAATCTCTTTAGGGAGCATCACTGCCTCTCCAGCTGCTTTAGGAAGAAATCCTTTTATATAGAGAGGAGCCATAGAATACTTATCCTCTGTAGGAATTCTATATCCAATAGCCTTTCTCATTTCTTCAGGAATTATACCTTCCTTAACTGCTTCTTCCATTGATATTATGTATGCATGTCCATCCTTATCATATCTTGTAAGAGCTTCTTCAAGTTCAGAAGAAGGAATAGGCATATAGCACTCAAAGTATGCCACAGAAGCCTGTTTGTCATTAATGAACTTCTTATATTTAGCTGCTGAAGATTTATCCTTTGAGAAACCCCTCTTCTCTACAAACTCACTATAAGTTTCAATGAGATTTCCATCTTTGTCCTTGAATCTTATTGAAAGGTCATCTGACATACCAAATACTGAAGCCTGAACTACTGGACCACCAGTTACCTTCTGCTTGTTTATCCTGCTCTTTATAATAGAATTGAGAAGTTGCTGTATTCTGATAGACTGTATAGGGTCACTAAGTGGGATTATAAATTCTCCATTCTTATCAAGAGAACAAGCTCTCTGTATATCAGCACCATACCTCTGGTCCTTTTCAATAGCTTCCTGAAGTATTTTCTCAAGTGCCTTATTCCTTTCAAGCCTTGTTCCTCTGACCTTGAAATCTTTACACAGTCTTTCAAAACTCTGCTCAATGTTTTCTTTTATAAGATTCTGATACTCACTGATAAGTTCATCACTCTTAAGATGTTCATCTCCTATCTGGAACTCAGTACCTGGGGTAATGTCACTTATACTAAGTATTCTCATCTGAGAACCCATGAGCTGCTCATGGTCTACCAAGTGGGCAGGAACTTCCTGCTGAATGCCATAATCTTCAAAAGGGATTGTATGGATGTAATTGACATTATATCTGTCATTATTATTATCAGAAGAAGCAGTTCTGTCAGAATTGATATATGTAGCCTCATTAAGGATATTCTTAATTTCCTCATATGATTCTACCTTATTTATGTTCACAACTCCAGACTTTCCTGACTTCACAGATGATTCAAACTGGACAGTATCAATACCCTTTCCATTGTATGTACCTTCCTTTACAACCTCATAAGTGTTGGTCTTTGGATTGAATTGGGTCTCTCTGCCATCATAGGCAGATTCCTCCATGAAATCAAAGATAGCAGCAAGTTTGCTCTGCTTCTTTCCCCCTCTCATAAGTGCATCTGCAAGGAGGAGAAGATATTCAGAGTTCTTGTTCTGAACAGGAACCTTAAGTTCAGAAAGAGCATCTGAACCTCCTGGTTTCCTAATCTGGGAATAGACAAAAGGTTTTAAGGGCTGCCAGACAACACCAAGGTCATTGACATTGAAGTCTCCTCTCTTGATTCTATTATAAGCCTCTTCCATTTCATCAGACCACTTACCCATCATACCCATCTTCTTTCTGTATGAAGTAGGTGATGAATACCCCTGAGCATCTGCTACATTAATCTTCCTGAAAGAATCAACTATGAGGTCCTTCATCATTTTCATGTTAGCCTTTTCAGAAGGGTCAGAGATTGAAGAAATCCTCTGGTCAAATATCTCTTCAACATTAGGAATTATGTCAGACTCTACCTCATAATCTGTAATGTACATGGTTCTTTCCATTCCATCAGCAGAATAGAGTCTACCCTTTGAATCCCTTGCAGTTATATTCAATCTCATTGCAGGAGAATGGACTTGAGCATACCTCTTCTGGAAGTCCTCTACATTCTTGTAATAGGCAAGGTCTGTAGCAGTAAGTTGGATTATGTTTATAGTTGCAAACATATCATTCCATACATACTCTTCAAGATTAGCCTTAGCCTCAGACTCCATAACCTGCATTATCTCAGACTTCTGTTCCTTGGAGAGTCTTCTCTCCTTTCCAAACAGTTCTTTCTTTATAGTTGAGTATGACCTTGTAAGATTAGATATGTACTTATATCTTGTTTCAACATCTTCGCCCCTTCTGACTTCCTCTGTATCAAATAGACCAATCTTCTCCCACTGTGAAATCTCCTTGCTTACTATAATGTCCATGTAAGAATCAAGGTTCTGATTGACTAACTTGTCAAAAGAATCCTCATTTACACTGACACCATTTATCTTGTCTATAAGCATCATTCCAAGCTCATCACCTTCAACTATATTTTGATTGAAAGCTTCAAGGAACTTAAAGGAAGCTCCACTTGCAGCAGTTATAAGTTTTCCATTCTTCACAAGGTCATCATGAGTAAGAGGTTCTCCAGCTCTCATCTTAGCCTCAATCTGAGGATTCTTCTTCAGGACTTTAGAACTTATATCAAAGTTTGAGATAGGTTCAATGTTTGCATTCACACTTCTTTCAAGTACAGCTCTGAACCTAAGAACTTCCTGATTGAGAACCATTTTGAGTCCCCTCTTGATTCTTCTCTTATATTCAGAACCTGAGTATCTCTTGAACCTTATAAATTCGGAAGAAGGTTTATTTGAAAGCATAGGAACTCTGTACCATGCCCACTGAGGACCTTTTCCTCTACTTCCCTTATCATAGAAGTACTCACTCATAAGAGATAGAGTATATCCCAACTCACTCAAATCAGTGTAAGGAGTTCCATCAAATGACAACTGAACTTTATGTTCCAAGCCTTGTCTTGCATCCTTACTTTCAGAAATCAACTCAAGCCATGCATTATTCCAAGTTCCATCCTCTTCCCTGAACCATCTATATGACCCATAATTCTCTTCCATAAATGAATTGAACTTGCTTGGATTGCCAATGGCATCTTTCAGATTGAGAATAAGTTTTCCCATATAAGAAGGAGTTACAAAAGAGTAGTGCATCTTGCCATTCTCATAGGATGATGACTCAATACTGTCCTGAATATACTTGCTCATAAGTCCAACTATAGATTTATAATTTCCATAGATGTTCTTCTCCTCCCCTTTAAGAAGAGGATTATATGAGGTAGAGTCCTTCTTTGATAGCAAGGCATCAAACATATAGGACATTTCACTCAGAAGTTTCATTACTGGGGAGTTATTAATGTCCTTAGGTCTTTCTTTACCAACTATGGTATTAGAGACTGTCTTGGCATCTACTCTTATTCCTAACTCATTTAGGAGTTTTGTAATCTTAGGTACAGAGTTCTTGAGAGTGTTATTATATACTTCCTTTCTCACAGCAGTGAATGCACCCTTAAGGTCAGATACTATTTTGTCCTTCTCAGCCTTAAGAGCCTCAACATTCTTGACATTAACCCTACCCTTACCTTCAATACCATCAGCAGTGATTATGATGTTCTGCATAAGTCCTGAATTATAATAGGTAGTAATCTCATCAAGTACAGACTGTGATGCTCCCTTAGTGTTAATTATTTGAGTCTGATATACCTTATTTCCTTTCTCATCCCTTTCCACAGTTACAATACTATACTGTGTAAAGTCCTTTCTGAAATTCTGAAAGAATTGAGACCTGAAAGGTTCTTCCTTTATCTTATTGAGGATAGAGTTAAGCCAAGGATAAGAGTCCTTCATTCCATCAAGTATCTCCTCCATCTCTTCTACAGTTGTAGCAGTTCTGGTCCATTCAAGGATACTATTTACAGCAACACCAGAATCTACAAAAGTATCAAAATTGAAACCAAACTTGTCCTTTATAGGATTTCCATTGGAGTCTATGGCAAAGAGCCTTTCAAATGACCTTCTTATATCACCACTAAGACTTGACCTTGCTGATATGTTTCTTATACCAAGCTGCCAATACTCCCTTTCTTTCTCTTCAAGTTCACCAGCATCTATCTGTTCTTGAAAAGAGGTCTCAATATCCTCTCTACTTATTTCATCAGGTCTTGCAGCAACTACTGTAACACCTTCAAGAGTTATAAGTTTTGCATAGGCAGACTTCACAAGGGCTGCCCAGTTGTCATAGGCTATCTGTAACTTGTCAAGAGTATCAAAATCATCAATGTCAGTCCTGTTATCAGGATTATACCATCTTTCCTTTATATACTCAAATATCTTTGTTACCCCAACAGTACTTATGATGTCTTCTCTTGACATCTTAGTAAAGTTGAGCCTACTGAATTGGTCTCCAAAATAGAACTGATTAGCCTCAGGATTTGTCTGTAAGTGAGTAACAATAAAGGAAGTAAGACTCATTACATTGTTAGCAAGGAATGTTCTCTCTGTAGCTGAAAGCAGAGGGTTTCCATAGAGGTTATCTCTCTGGCTATCTACTTCATTCTGTGAGAACTCAGTACTCTCTGGCTCTCTTGTTTCCTCCCTCATTGATTCTACCTCATCTTCAGTCATACCTTCAAAGTGAATATCCATACTTACAGGTTCTACTGGAACAAGCACCTGATTGTCAAGACTGTTTCCAGTAAAATCCAAGTGAGGTGCATAGTAGTCTTCAGTCTCCTGAATAGGAACATTATTAAGATATAACTGACCATCAGTTGCTGAATAGATGAAGTCAGCTCCAGGTTGTGGATAACCTACCCTAAACTGAATAAGTTTAAGCTCCTTTATCTTGCCTCTCAGCTCTGGATAATTGGCCTCAAGAATAGCCTTATAGAGTGTCAGCTGCTTTGCATATCCAGCAACCTTGTTCTCATTGAGACCACTTCTTGAAGTCTTCATATCATAGATATAGAAGTTACCTTCATTATCATAGATAAGCATATCCATAGTTCCTGCCATTACACCTCCCTTAAGTTTTCCATCCTTGTCAGTGTATGTATACTTTGAGGCTATTGGGAACTCTTCAGTCACTACTGTATATTTGTCCTTTCCAAACTTCTTGTCAAAGAAGTTCCTAAGGCTCTTCAAGTCATGCTTGAGAAAGGAAAGGTCCTTATCTGACAAGTTTGGATATTCATCTTTCAGCTCACCTTTGAAGAAGTCTCTTGTGACACTGTCTGCTGTTGTACCTATGGCAGAGGCTGCTGTTCCCCATTGACCAAGGTCTTTCTTACCATGTATAAACTGAGTAACACTGGTATCAGCCTTTTTTCCATCTACTATATAGGAATGGTCCTCTTTGTTAAATTTAATATGCTCTCTTGAATCTGCTATCATCCTATCTACAAGTTCTTTAGCAGATTGCATATTATTATTTTCTTCTTCAAATATAGGAGCTTCTTCTATAGTTTCTGACTTAGTATTAGTAGAATTAAGAATATCAGCCAAAGCTCTTGCCTGACTTACTCTTGTATTAGCAAACTGGTCAGTAAGAGTTTTACCTGCTGCTTTAGTTCTTAGTTCCTCTATTAATTCAGGGTTTTGTTTAGCCCATTCTTGCCACAATGGTAAATAACCTTCAGTATAAGAGAAATCTTCTGCACTATCTTTATAGTTTGTTATAAATTCCTTATGATTAATTAAATAACCTAATACAGTTGCATGAGATGGTCTATTGAGTTCAGTATAATATAATATATTAGTTCCTTTTGGAGTACTAATTAGTTTATGAAGAATGGCTTGTCTATATTCTTCAGTAGCTTTTGGATTACCAAAGTTATTTCCAGTAGTAAGCCAAATAAAGAACTTTTGTACAGTATCTTCCCCTTTATTAGCTTGTCCTATACCTTCAGAAAATGGATTACCTATTCTACCAGCTTGTGCTTCTTCAGGGGTATTGTATTTACTATAATTAACTCTATACGCAACTATACCATTTGGATTAGCATTTTGCCATTCACTATAATTTCTTTTTAAATTTTTATCTATTACTACTCCATATTGCTTAGTAATTCCTTCGGTACTTACTCTGTAAGAAATATTTAACTTACTATCTACAGCAGGAGCTTTACCTTTACCACTCTTTTTAATGACCTTCTGATATACATCTTCAATGGTCATTCCTCCTACATCTACTCCATCTATAACAGTACCTTTCTTAAAGGTAGCATTAAGAGCAGAAAATCTTTTATCTCCTTTTGAAGATACTTCATAATTATTATCTGAAGTTCTTCCCCAATTAAAAGACGCAGATTTTTGAATACTTTCAGAGGGTTTGTTTTTACTAAACTTTTCCTGAGCAGCTTTAATGATTGCATTTCTATCTCCATTCTTTTCATCCCACTGCATCATTTTACCAGTAGTAACAGAGATAATCTGATTTCTGTTGTTTACAACATACTCTTTATTCTTATGATTTACTACTACTGCTCTACCTTGCTGTACTGCAAGATTGGCAAAAATCTTGTTTCTATCTACACTGTCTGTCTTAAAGACTTCTTTACCTTCTTTATTAAAGATTTTGTTCCCTCTAATAGTATAAGTTTGTCTACTTTTTCCTATAGGAGTATATTCAACAGTAACTTTTACATTACTTTCAAAATCGTCTATTCTATCATTAATTTTAGAAAAAGCTCCTGTATTACTAGTAGCTGATTTAATTTGATTTGGATTATGAACAACATATATAGTTTGATTCTCCTTCTTGTTATCATCAAAACCAGTAAATACTATACCATTTTCAAGACCTGCTCTTTCAGAAGATTTATTTACTATTTCTCTATAAGAAGTTCCTTGTTTATGCAAATCTTCTTTAGTACCATGAAACTCTTCTAAGTTTTTTATATTTAAGAATAATGCCAGCTTAGCTTTTCTATTAGTTAAGAAGTTATCTTCACTACCAGGTACAACATTATCTGTTGTAAAGAATATAGCTTTCTTAGTACCACCTTCCTTTGAGAAATAATTATCAAACTCTGTACTAAATTTAGTCAGACTTTCATTATCTGTATAATGATAAACAACCAAAGGTTCACCATTTTCATCTACTACTTTTGAGACTTTATTATTTAAAGTAGTATAAGATATACTCCTTTTAACTTTTTCAATATTACTATTTACTATATTTACAGTATTATCTTTATGATTTTCAGTAGGATTAAGGTCTTTATTTATGACTTTTTCTCCGTCTGTAAAGTTTAAATCTATAGCGTTATTAGCTTGTTTACCCTTCTTTACTGGAATACCATTTACTATTTCTATACCATAGTCTTCATTATTAAATAATGAATCTAGTTTATTAGAAATTAATTCAAGTACTTGACTATTATAGTAGTTGTTTATTTCCTCCTCAGTAGTCTTATTTAACCATCCTTTTTTAGATATCCCAAAAAATGGATACCATTTACCTGCTTCAACATTCTTTTTTCCACCTAAACCTGAGGATTTATAGAATGGAACATTAATTCCATTAATATTTATAACGATAAAATATCTTCCACCAGAATAGCCTATATTATATTTAGTTCCCGTAGATAAACCTTTAAATTCTACTATATTATCTTTTATCCAAGTATCAGTAAGACCAGATGGTTTATCAGGTAAATTAAGTTTTTTATTATGTCCTTCTGCTAATGTTTCCCAATCACCAAACCACTCTTTAAAAGCTTTAGTTCTTACTTGAGCATATTGTCTTTCAGTTAAATTAGACTTTTTACCATTAGGAGCTAATAGATTACCATTTTTATCTCTAGGAGCTTTAGAAAGAATGTCAGACATTTCCTTCAATAATTTCTTATCTGAAGTAATACCGTCACCAAATATAGGCTCAGCTGCCCTAACTCTAAATCCTCCATCTGAAGTTTCAAAAACAGTAACATTATTTTCTCCAAATATTTCAACAAGAGCATTATACTCTTTAGTAGCAGTCTTTATATCTGCTACATTTTGTGTAGGATTTATTTTTTCCCAAAGAGCATGAGCTCTATTGTACTTACCTTTAGAAGAGTAGAAATTACTGCTTTTAAGCTGAAAATAAGAATCCATATGGTCTATGAAATCTTGAGAATTAGTATCATAGGTCTCAAGATTATTTTTATCCATATAAATTTTAATGGCATTTTCTACAGTTCCTGATGAAGCACCATATTTAGAAACTAGCTCTTTAAAACTTTTTTCCTTTGTGTTTACACAAGCCATATTATTATAATAATTTAGATTTAGGACAAAGATAAGTATTTAATTTTAATTAACCAAGTTATTAAGTATTAATCTACATACTCTCTAATTTGATTACTAATTTTATAAAGAAAAAATAAGGGAGACTTTATTAGTCTCCCCAATAAATCTAATTATTCCGTAAGTGAATTTCTATGTATATTTTTATTTCACTACATATTTTACACCTTTATAGATTAAAGAGCTGATGGTGTTGATATTAACTGGTCTTATACCACTCTCAGTATCAGTTCTTTCAATGTCCATATCCACACAGTCATATCTTCCATCTCTTGATTGGAACTGAATCTTGTATCCTCTGAGAGTTCTACTCTCTCCTTCAATATAATCCTGAACAGGATTGTTCTGAATGAACTGAAGAGCTTCAGTATAGGCTACAGCCATAGACTTCTTCTGCTCTTTGGCTCTGTTAATCATAGCAATAGCCTCATTTATCTGAGAGTTCTTCTCCTCTGCTATCTGCTTTCTGGTCTTCTTTTTATCCTGCTTTTTGAATACCACTGTAAATACCTCAGAAGAATGGATGTTCTCAAAGATAGACCTTATACCTGGAGTTCCATCAGCCTTATCCTCCTTGGTTACCTCCTTGATTTCTTCATAGACATCTCCTGAAGAACAATACTTCAAGGCATAGTCATTTCCAAGACTTACTTTATCTCCACTTTCCTGAAGAATACAGTCAATATGGTCTCCAAACTTTGCTACTACCTTGTAGTGAGTTGTCTCAGAAAGTATATTACCAACTTTTAATTTATCCCTATTCATAAATGTTGTCATTGTTTTTTTTTTAGTGATTATTTAATAAGCCCTTTGGCTTTAAACTCTTCAAAGAGTGGTTCAGCAAGTTCTTTAGCCTGAGGATGTGGTGCACCTGTAGTCCCCAATGCTCTAAGATTAAAGAAGTTTATCCATCCAGATTCATCCACAAAACCTGTCATTACAAGTTCTGTCTTCAAAGCATTAGGTAATACTGCTCTTGCTTCCTGAGGTTTCCACCCATTGTCTAATAGATTAAAATATAACCGTTCAGCATCTTTTAAACTATTAATAAAATACTCATCAGCAAGGTCATTTGATTTAGAGGTATTGTACCAGCAAGGTTCAATGAAAGTAACTTCATTACCAAACTTATCCTTAGAATAATTGCAATATCTTGTACTCTCCTGAGCAAAGCTAAACACTCTATGTCTTACAAATTCATGGGATACTCCTCTATCACATACAAAGTGTACAGTAACTCTCTTAACATGATACTCAGTAGGTTCACAAAGATACTTCAAGTCATCAAGCCAACCATTCTCCACCAGCACTCTTAAGTTAGTTGTAATGTAAATTTTATCACTATCCCAAACTACTGAAGAATAAGGAGATGCACCATAGGTGTCTCTTACCCAATTATCTCCGAAGAAATTATATGCTTGGTGGTCATTTGGAATCATCAGATATATAGTACCATGTTCCAACATAGCACCATGTCCTGATTTCATAAGTCTGTCTACAAAAGACTTTGCAGTTCCTTCTGCTATCTTATCTTCTGATTTATAACAGACTCTACCTACCTTCTCTATCATCTTATAGACACCTTCAAGACCAGACTCCTGCTCCCATATTTCATAAGAAGGTTTAATTAATCTCATATTTATTCTCCTTAAATTCTATGTTGCCATCTTCAATAATGATATAATACTTAGGCATCATATCATTGAACCATACTCCATCTCTATTCACAGGAGCCCCCATATGAGTATGTCCTACTACCTGCCTGTATCCATCAATAGGGTATTGCAGAAGAGATGTAGGTCTAATCCAGATAGGACTCTGTGAAGGTGTATCTCCAAATGAATTGTATCCAGTAAGTCCATTGAAGTTGAACTTATCAAGAGGAACATTCTCCCAAGTAATATCCTGAGGATGTGCTAATTGGGCTACCTCTTTGAGCCAATATGAAGACACTCCTGCATGAGAGAAGATAATGTCATCATGAATATACACAGGTTTAAGCCAACCTTTATCCTTAGCTCCCTTAAGTACTTCTTCATAAATAAGTTGATTTTGCCATTTATAACCACTGCACATCTCCTTGTTAAGATAGGAATGGTCATGATTTCCATAAAGAAGTTCTACCTTATCAGGGTGAGTAGCCTTCATTGCAAGTATCTCCTTGAAGTTAGTAACTTGCTCTTTTCCAGGAGTATTCTTATAATTGTCAAAATAATCTCCAAGGAAGACTACTTTATCCCAATCCTCCTTGAAGACTATTTTATCCCAGCCATTGTGACCATGTATGTCACCTATAACCAATATTCTCATTTCTTCTTAAAAGTTTTGTTAAACAAAAAGGTAACATACATAAGGAAGTTCTTGAGTTTGACTTTCAATTGATGTTTCTTCTTCTGCTTCTCAATAATCTCCTCAAAAGTCATAGGAGTAAGATTATTGAGGTCAGCAGCCACAGAAATATAGTCTGGGGAAACAAGTTCATAAGCATGGATATGCCCATGTATGTTTCCTCTATATCTTCTGAATGGACCTTCCTTAATCATCCTTCTATCTACAGGCATATGAGTGAGCATATAGCCCTTATATTCCATACATCCAAGTACAGTAATGCCTAACTCTTTGAATTTGGTACACACTCTTCTTGTATCATGGTTTCCTCCTATGATGTATATCTTTCCATTCAATTTGTCAAGATACTTCTCAAGAAGTTCAGGAGCATCCATTGAAAAGTCACCAAGATAATAGACAATATCATCTTTCTTCTTTACCTTGTTATTCCAATTCCTGATTAACAATTCATCTGACTCTTCAACAGACATTCCTCTAAATCTCTCACTCAAGTTCTTATGTCCAAAGTGAGCATCTGATATGAAATAAACTGTTGCCATTACTCTTCTACCACTTCAAATTCATCCTCATACCAGCCATTGTCAGAAAGTGCTTTTACATCATCATAGACCTCATCCTGTGCAGCATTGTAGAGGTCAGGAGTATCATAATGCTCATTAAGTTTGACCCTTATAGTCTTATGATATGTGATACTTACTGTAGCATCTACAAAGACATCTTTTTCTTTCCAGGGAGCTCTTGGGTCCTGGTCAGCTCCCAATGGGTATCCTCCTAAACTCATAGTTCAATATTCAAATTATATTCTTTAATTAGTCTTCTTGCAATGACACACTCAAGTTTCTGAGGTACAGATATATGCCTTCCTCCCTCACTTACATAGATATGATGGTCCCCATTATGTCTGCTGTAAGTATATCCATTCTTTCTAAGCATCCTTAGAAACTCTCTTGATGTCCACTGCTTCATGATTTCATCACTTGACTATCTCTGTATTTTCTGAAGTCAACTGTCTTGATTTTGGTTACAAGCCTTTCTCCATTCCTTCTCAGGAGTCCTGTAGGAGTCTTAAGAACAAGACCTTCAGCATCATAATCCTCATTCTCTGCAATAGTAGACTTAAAGCCTTTCTTGACATACTCAATTGCCTCAGGGATAGTCATATATCCTATAAGAGGGACTACTTTGATGTTGAGTTCATCTGCAATATCTTCAACAGCATCCCTTTGCAGCCACCATTTACCAACTTTAACATCAAAGAGGATAAAATCTACATCAGAACTTATGTAGTTACCTCCTTTCTGAATCTTGGCTCCATAGCCTTCACCATAGAGGGTAATGGATGTGGTACCTGTGATATCAAATATCTTAAACCAATCAACATTGTCAAACAGTTCTTTAAGCTTTCTGTACAAATGTTCAGGTATATTAGCCTTATCAGTTCTTCCTCTGAAATTGACATTTACCTCTTTTACTCCATCATCATGGACATAGAAGTCAAGTTCTATTCTAATGTTGGTTCCATCAATCTTCTCAGTACACTCCCATTTATTATCTTTAAGATACTCAAACTCTGGATAAGTGAACTGGTCAGGAATGATAATGTTCTTATCATCCCTGAGAAATAGTGTCTGTATTTTCTGGTATTCAGCCATTGTCTTCTCCCTCCATCTTCTCAAGAAGTTCTGCTGCCTTAGTATTATACCATGCAGCCTTTCTCAAATCTTCCTGAGCCTTGCCTTTATTATTAAACCTAAACTGATATTTGAAAGCATTAAGTACACAGAAATGATATGTCCAATCTATACCAAACAGTTTTTCCATAACATCAATACATTCCATGCCATTGATATTATAATGGTCTGGATGATTAACCATATCTTTCTCTGCCTTTTCTCCCCGATTCAATAGATATTCTCTTGTTTCCATGTTAAATCTGTCTTATTTCCATTCTATCTTTCAAGGCTTCCTTAAACCTTGCCCAATACATTGAAGTGTCACTCCAATAGTGGTCATTGCCTTCAGCTCTTCCCATAGAGCTTGTTACTCTCCACCTCATCCCATTATAAAAAGCAGCAACTGCCTGTTTCCTTGAGTTAAATATAAAACCTCTTGCAGGAGATTTCCATACCTGACCATCTATAAGAATAATCCAACCATGGAGAACTTCTTCTATTGGCTTTGTATACTGGCTGAGTATATTATCAATTATAGCATTGCTCGTTTCATTCATTTTTTTTTCTTTATAAAAAGCCTTACTACTGCACTCCTATGGAATTACCCAATGGTCTGTCACCTGAAAGGTTCAGGGGCTCAGGTAAGGCTTAAGGTACTACAGCCCCTTTTTCCCAAACATTTTAATGTATCCAATATGTGTTTACCTCCGCATCTGCTGGAAGTTCAAGCTTTCTACAGAAATATCCTCCTGCTTTAGCCATACAGTCCTGCAATACTTTGGTCATTTCATCAGCAAGTTCCTCTGGAACCTCTATATTCCATTCATCATGTGCTGGAATACAGAGTTTGACTTTGAATACTAAGTCATGTTTAACAAGATAATCCCACAAGAAACATGAGGCTGTCTTGAACATGACAGCTCCTGTACCCTGACAAGGATAGTTGATTGCCTGCTTTTCAGAAGCAGCCTTTCTTTTGAAGAAATGCTTGACAGGATGTACATAGGCATCTTCCAGAGTAACTACTGCTGTACAATGTTCTTCCTTCTGTCCTACCTTCTTTGTATAAGGATATTGCCCTGTAACCTGCCTTATATCAGTACATTCAGCAAACCTCTTATAGAGCTCCTGCTTCACTACTTTTGGCAGATTCTTGGTCTCTTTACCCTTACACAGTCTATAATCAGACCAAAAGTCTGATGTAAACTTGGACTTAAGTTTCATCAGAAGGTCATAGTCATAGATATATGCCTTATGTTGGCTTATTGGGTTAAGGATGATAAAGCCATTTTCCATGACAAACTTTCTCTGTCTGTCCTGATATGCCTTCATACCCTTGAAACCTTTCATATAACTGTCATATATCTTCTGAGCCTCTTGTATAGGCAGACCTTTATTTGACTTGATAGTGTTGGCATCTCCACCATAATTTATGGCAAACTCAACACCCTTTGCCTCACTTCTCCAATGCTTGAACTTGTGTTTGATTTCCTCAATAGGGCAATCTCCAATAATTTCTGGATATGCCATCTTTGCTACCAGAGAATGAATGTCTCCACAACCATTGTTGAACAGGTCAAGCATAGCAGCATCATTGGTTATGTCTGCTATAATCCTTGACTCCTGTCCACTGTAGTCACAGCTAATCCACTTCATTCCAGGACCAGATATAAAACAGGCTCTGGTCTCAGGGTCAGCAGGAAAGTTCTGAAAGTTCAGGTACTCAAGTCCTGCCTTCTTATCCTTTCCTCCAGAACTCAATCTTCCTGTATCAGTTCCTAACTGATTGAAGTTGGTATGAAGCCTTCCACTGGTCTCATTAATCTGCCTGAGTACATTCTCTCCATAGGTAGAAGTAACCTTTGTGGCAGCCTTATACTGAAGATATAGATAAGCCAAAGTAGACCTCTCTTTCTGAGGCTCTATCACTTTTGACTCAATACTATCCTTCATTTCACCAGTCTCAGGGTCTTGAACCAACAGATTGAATCCAAGGAACTTGAAAAGTCTTATCACCTGCATAGGACTGTTCCAGTTTATATTACACTGAACAGCATTGTCCCAACCAGAGAATAGGTCTCCTTGAGGGTCATCAATGACAAAATCTTCAGGAACCTTAACTCCTATAGGAACTTTATATGCTTCATAATAGCCTCTCTTTTCTCCTTTTATATCAGCCTCTGGTGCTCTCTCCCCTTCCATTTTAGACCTCATCTTATTAAGGTCATCTTCTGGAATACCTTCTGTCTGAAGATAATGATAGGAGTACTCTTCTCCTTTATAAGAACTTATTACCCACTTATTGAGAGCATCTTCAAACACTTGGACATTCATTCTGTCCAAGTCCATCTTTCTCCTCCATCTTTCTCTACTAAGAAGCACTCCACAATACTCAGTATAGGCAAGCCAGATAACAGACTTATTCTCATAAACAAGAGCATTTGCCAGACCTTGTTTCTCAAGTTCTATAGCCTGCTTCTCCATAATCATAGACAGCCACTTTACATCATTTGCAGCATAGTCAATGACTGCATCTGAAAGTCCTGCCCACATAATCTGGCCTCTGACTGTCTTGTCAAGTTCAACCCCACAATATCTCTCCCCTGCTGCCTTAAGACTCATAGAATGAGTACCAGCAGGATAACCCAACCACATGAGTTTCTCTGCAAGGAACCCATCATAGACATTCTTAAGTACTATTCTCTGATGGAACAGGAACTTCAAGTCAAACTTTATATTCCATCCAATGAACAGCCTATCAGATTCAAGATAACTTCTGTAGAGTTCAAGACTTACTGTGGTACAGTCTATGACTACTTGAAAGTCATAACAGCCCAACTGAAGCATAAGGAGTTGTTTTGTATATGGGTCAAAGCCCATAGTCTCAGTATCAAGACCCACAACAGAGATAGTTTCAAGCAACTGTAGAGACTCCTCAACACTTATCCTTTTGTAAGTATCTGAGGGAGGCAATATCTGCTGTGATACAAGATAGATATTATTCATTTTGTATATGCAACTAAATCAACATAGTCAAGTACATATCTGTACTTTCTAAGGAAGGTACCACCAAGAATACCATGCAACTGTATTCCTGTATCTTCTCTTAGGACCTCAAAGGAATCATGCAAGTCCAAAGGCATGAAATCCTCAATAAAGCTCTGTTTCTTATAGTTCAGAGGAACTCTAATCCAGTTGTTGTTACCTTCAACTGAACCATTTGCAGTAGTAACAGTAAGATTATCACCTTCAACCTCCTCTATATTAGATAGAGAGTCCTTAATATTAGAGTCTATATGAGATATATCACTTCCAGTATCAAGAATGAAGTTAAATTCTTTTTCCCCGTTCTTCAGGGTAACTATGGGAACACCTATATCAGTCATAGTCTCCTTAAGAGAAAACCCTACCTTTTTAGATAGCCATAGGTTAAGTGCATCCCTACTGAATGCTATTATTACTGCAACTAAGAAACAAATTATTAAAGTCAATACCATTTTCTTTTTTATTTTCTGTCCAACAATAGCACAGGTTATCTCTTTCCTGTGCTTCCAACCCCACCTCTGTTAATGGTATTCAATCTTTCTACTTTTTCAATCTTTATTCCATTGCTCAGGAACCATTTAATCTTCTGCCAAACTGTTGCCTTCTGTGACAACTGTATTCTAAACTGGCATATTCTGTCTCCAGCCAGTATCATACTTCCCTTAGGAGAAAATGCTGGGAATTTCCACTCATCCATATCTCCATTGTAACTATAGTCTATCACACCAAAGGAGTTGGCACATAGGATGCCATAATTCCTGAATGTAGAACTTCTTGGAACCACTATGGCTTCAAAACCTTTAGGAAGTTCCATTGCTACACCCAAATTGAGAAGTCTATATTCTCCTGGATTAAGATTGTAGTCTGCTGTTGCTCTCAAATCTATCCAGTCTCCCTTGTCTATGATTTTAGGAAGTACCTGACCTGCAAATGTTTTTACTTTTATCTTCAGTTTCATAATGATTTAAGAAGTTCTTCTTTAGATGCAAACACCTGACCTTCTGTTCTTGTACAACTTAGGGAAGAACCAACAGCCACATTATAGAGTATCTCATTTTCTCCAATTACAGATTTACATTTGAAGGTAATCTCATTAATGTAACCTTTTTTCACCTGATTATTAGAGATAACCCAGACTCCATCATCAATATTAAATCTTGTTTCTATTTTCATAACACTACATAATAAAAGCCCTCATTTCTGAGGGCTTGTTCTACTCTTCTCTTTTATGAAATCCAATATGCCATTTACCACATATAGGACATTTGTAAGCCTCATAATTCTCTAACTTTCTCTCTTCAATAAAGAGTTCAGCTGCTTGCATAGAGACATAAGGAACTTTAGGCTTCCATCTGTGCTTCTTTCTTGTATAATGGCATCTTGGGAATGTCTTCTCCCCAATTACTTTTCTGAGGAATCTTTTTTCCAAAATAGATGTGTTTGGTCTACTAACAGTGTAGAAGGTACAGAAGTATGTATTATCTTATAGAATCTCTGATTAGTGGTAGGGCTATTCAAAGGACCTAAATTCTTTCTATAGGGTCCAACCTTCAGATAATCAAGATACTTGAGTATGCTGGTATCATCAGGTTTATCCAATCCACTATACCATGCTGTCTTGAGTTCAGGATGTTTGGTCTTCAGCCAATGGAACATAGTCATAAGATAAGCTGTATTCTGGTCTCCTCCCATAAGACAGATACATGATATTCCAGGGTTATCCTCTATAAGTTTATGTAGTGATGTCTTATCAAGCTCTTCCCCCTTATCTTCTCTAAGCCAAGGGGAGTGACATCCTTCACATGTACCAGGACATCCTGAGATACTCACTGCAAGAGTGATTTCATCAGGGACTTCAGAGAATACTACTTTAGCATCTGCATATCTCATGATAGATTCTCTTTAGAATGATATACTCTTGTCTTTTCTTCCTCTCTTCTATACTTGTCAAAGAACCTGACCGGTCTCAAATATCCAATCACTCTGACCCAATGTGTAAGGTTAGTACTTCCACAGACAGGGCACTTCTCCACAGGTATCTTCTCTATATGTCCACAACTTAGGCACTCAGTGTTTGGAACATTGAATGTATAGTATGAACATCCTTCCTTGATAGCATATTCAAGAACTTTGGCATACTGTTCTTCAGATAAGTGTTCACTAAGATTGTTGTGACAGCCTACACCTCCATCCATAAGTCCAGTGTACCTCTTTCCATGAAGTCTTATCCTGTCAAGAATAGAGGTTTTCTCATCATCTGCAAGATAGATATATGAGTTATAGAGATTTCTGTTTGGATTAACCCAATACCCATTTTCCTTATCCCAGTTATAGTTTCTTGAACTTAACTGTTCAGCAGGTACAAACTCCTGATTGAATCTGAACTTCTTAGAACTATGAGCTCTGTTCTGCTCAGAAATAAATCCAGTGATAGTCTGAACAAACAACTCATAATCAGGGTTGTCATTACACTCCAGACCTATGAACTCTGCTGCATCATTGAGACCATTGATACCTATTGTAGAGAATAAATCCTGCATATATATGTACCCTGCTTTACTTGCAGTAAGCATACCTGCCTCCTCGAGTTCATAGAGCATAGTCTTGTAGGCAGTATGATACTTATACACCCTGTCAAGTATCTCACCAAGATATTCTTTCATTTCAGGATATACCTCTGAAGAAAGATGGACTCTTGGGACTCCATATTTCTCTCTTACAAAATTCTGGATTATCCTACTGAGATTAAGGGTAATGACATTACAGCTTCCAGTTCTTATCCCAGTAAGACCATTGGTGAAACTGAACTCATTCTTACCAAGTTCATTCCTCAATCTGCAACATGAAGCAAGGTTATCAGGACTATCTGAGTTATAGAGGAAGAATGAATGTCCTTTAGCCCACATCTCACAGGTGAGTTTCTTATAATCTTTATCAATCACATCCTCTCCATCTGTAAGAAGAGACATTGTCTCAACAGGGAATGTAAGAAGAGTTTTCTTCCTTTCAGAGTTAAACCAGTCAAGAAACATTCTTTGAAGTACATCCACTCTTTCCCACTCAGGCTTTGAACCATCTGGGAAGACAAAATCTTCAAAGAGAGCCTTCCAGTAGTTTGAATCAAAATATGATATGTTGATAAAAGGACTTTGGTAACTTCTGTTTCCAGCAGGCTGATTCCATGAATATACAATCTGCTGAAATGCCTGAATGATAATGTCTCTGACAGTCCTCTGCTTCTCACAGACTTCTGTAGTAGCACTCAGTCCCAACTTCATGTGCCACTTTGGTCCCCATTCTTTAACACAGAAATAGTCAAAGAAGTTGAAGAACTCTCCAAAGGCAACTGCTCCTTTGCATTGTGCTGCAAGCAGGAATGTAAGGTTAATTAACTGTCCACAGAAAGAGTTCAGGTTATGAGGAGGAGTAGTTCTCAATCCATCCATAGAAGATGTTCCATCCATAAGAAGAGGGTAGAGTGATACTGCCTCACAATAGTTGGTAGGAACAGGGAAAGAACTTTCATCATGCGTATATATGATGTGACTTTCCAAGTCTTTCTCATATTGAGAAGCAACTTCAGGAAACATTTCCTTAAGTTTGTTTCTCATCCACATTCTCTGAAGCCTTCTATTGGTGTTCTTATATGTCTCTCCATTGAGATTGGCAACATTCTTTACTGAAACATTGGCATTTGAATCCTCTTCAGAAGAAGTTGCAGCATTCTCTTTTGAATTAACATATTGCATCATATAGGACAGTCTATCCTTAAGTATCCTATCCTCCTTATGCTTCTCTCTATATAGAATGAAAGATTTTGCTGCCTGAAAATATTTGTTGTCCATAAGGTATCTTTCAACCCTATTCTGTATCTCCTCTACTCCTACAGGATTAGGGAGATTGACTCCAATTGCCTTGATAAAAGACCTCATAAGTCTTGGTGGCAGAGTCTGTCCCACTGATTCAAATGCAGCAGCAACTGCATTGATAATCTTTTCTTCATCAAACTCTGCAAGGGTGCCATCTCTCTTAACTACTTTATGCTCATTCATTCTCCAACCACTTGCTTATATTGTTGATTAAATTCATGTTAATATCCACTGGAACTTCATAGTCCTTGATAAGGTAAGTATAAAGTTCTTTTGCTATACCTCTCCAGTTCCTGAGTTTATGTTCCCCAAGTTTAAGGTCAGTAATAGCCTGAGTCTGTGGAAATTCCCACACAAGAGGTTTTCTTGTCCTGTTACTTATGACAATAAACCTGTAATCTGCCAGTTTGAAGTCCTTGAAGTATTCATCTTTATCCATAGTCTGCCTGATAAGATACCAGTACAGTTGGGCTTGAATCCAATATCCCCATTCCATGAAGGACTTGTAGAATCTCCATTCAGGTTTGAAAGAAGTCTTAAGGTCACAAGGATATACTATCTTCTTCTCATGGTCTACTATAATTAACATTTTGTTATCTAAGAGGCTGTTTATCCTCTTATTCTACAGTTTCATTTTATATCTGTAGTTCAGACTATATCTTTACTATTTCTAGTATTGGGATTTCGTGTTAGGATTATATTCTACTATACAGTAGTTTCACCTATTAGTCGTTTGGCCTTCTATAATCATTTAAATTATAGCTTGGCAAAGGATTACCAACTAAGGCTTCCCCTTTTTAACCCAATTTAAAGCGAACTTAATAATTGATATTTAAAATATTTTCTTTGCATATAGACTGTGCTACCTTCATATAACCAATCTAAAATTTGTTGTACTTGCTTTCCTCCACACCTAAGATGCCATACATCATATTTAGATTCTTTAGATATACCTATATGATAAGCTATAGGTGTTAAAATGGTTTTTAACTGCATTATAAAAGTGTAAGAAGCAGATGTTATATCAAACATACAAGTTCCTTTAGTTTTACCAACTCTTACACAACCATCACCATCAAAGAATCCTCTAATAAAATGCTTAAATAAAGAAGGGTCAATATCTGGAAATTTAATAATTCTAGTTTTATTTTTATAGCAACCTAAATTTATTAAATCTCTACACATTTCTTTACTACTTACTTGTAAAATATAGTTATAATAAGGACTTTCATTATGTATTATTGGATAATCACACTTTAAAGCCTTTTTAAATTTAACTACAACATCCTCATCTTTAAGTTTTAAATAGAATTGATTATCAGATACACTTCCATCAGAATACATAATACCTAAAAAATAAGCTTTCTCTTCTGTATTTATACATTTAAAGAAATCTGTATCTATTTTGTGTCTACCATTTCTATTGTGACGAGTTTTTAAGTAGTCTCTTTTAAACTCTATTCCTACTTTTTTAAGCCTTCTTGTTATATTAGAAGTACAACATCCGTATCTCTCTGCTATTTGTGCTGGAGTGTTACCTTGATTATATAAAGTAACAATTTCATCAATTTTTATTCCTAATTTTTTACTCATATTACATATAGTTATATGGGCAAAGGTAATAATAATTGATTAAAAATACAATAAAGTTAAGAAAATATTTATAAATAATTATTATTTTTTGTTAATCCGCCATACATCTGAGGTCTATGCCCTCATAACTTCCTCTGAACTTCAATTGATACAGTCTTTCAATAGTCTTGTTGAAAGGATTGTCTACTTCAAAATACCACTTGGTGCTTTCAGACTTTCTCAATATCTCTACACAATCCAGAGCATCCTGATACAATTTCTGTGATACCACTGTCTTTCCATCAGCAAGTGTAAGTAAGTCATAATATTCCCCACCTACCTCCCTAATGACCTTCACTCTGGTATCATCTCTCCAGTTAGGTTGATAATTAACTGCTTCTATAGCAGTAATAAGTGGTCCATCTGGCAAGTCCTTCCAAGAGACTCTACCTCCCACAGCATTAAACAGTACAGTGACTACTTCCTTCTGTTTATCAGGCAGTTCAGGAAAATCTGCTATGAAAAACCTCTCATCAAATTCCTCCTTGGTTCCTGTAAGTAGAGTATCAACTACACTACCAAAAAGAAGTGAAGGACTTTCTGTCTTATCAAACAGATGAACAAGATTGTCAAACCCCTCTCTATTGAATCTTGAAAGAGTAGAATAAGACAATGCTGAATCAGCCCTATACTGGTCTTCTGTTACATTCCATGATATGTCTTTCAATGATTTCATTATCATCCTTCCCAAAAATCTGTTTCAATTTCATCATCATCTTCAAGACCTAACAAAAGCAGATAGGAGTCTATCTCAGTTTTAAGAAGTCTCAGATTGTCTATCTGCTCCTCAAGGGACTCATCCTTCTTCTTAAGAAGTATCTGTATATCAGACTTGACTAAATCTCTAAGGGCTTCAAAATCTCTCTCCTTAATGAACTTATTTGCATAAGGAATGTCTTTCTCTGGTACACAGGAAAGCAACTGTTTGATTCTTTGGACGGGTGTACTCATCTTGAAAACTTCTTTATTTCTGCTATTATAAACTCCATATCTCTTTTGGTATGAACCTCTGCAAACACATAATTATTCTCTGAATTATCTATGTGATTGATAAGCATCTTCCTTTTGAGAGGGTATCTGTCAGTAATAAAACCTTTTACTTCCACTATAAAGAACCAGTTTTTATCTGGAACCTTTACAATAAAGTCAGGTGTATAGGTAATGGCCCTAATCTTGTCTTCCCTGTACTTTGTACCTTCATACCATCCCATAGGATAGAAACTTTCTTGAAGGACTATAGGGTCTGGTTCATATTCAAACCAGAGCCCTGAATCCTTCAACAGTTCATACATCTTTGCTTCAGCCTTACTTCTGAACTTTATATTGTCCCTAAGTACAGCTGTAGCATTGACTACTTTCTTATTCATTAGGCCACAGTTCCTTAATGAAAGGTCTCAGAATCTTAGTGGCAATCTTGATGTCATCAATGCTTCTGAATGCAGCAAAGTTTCTAAAGTTCTTGATTTTACCTTTAGGAACTTCACATACTCTTCCATTAGTCATGTCAATAGTGAAATACTTATCAACATCAGCATTGTTGATGTGGTCAGGATATTTCCTGTCTATCAAAACTGCAAGAGCTCTGAGTATAACTGAGAACCTTGCATAGTCAGGCATTGCAGCAAGGAACTCTCTTGCTGTATCCTTTTCATGAGGAGTGCCCATAAGCCATGTACTTACAAGAGCAAATACCTCATCAGTGGTAGGAACCTTAGGTTTTTTCTCTACCTTGTCAAGAGGCTTCTCTTCCTTTAGTATTCCCTTCATTACAAGCATTTTTGCCTGTGAGGAAGTAAGCCTGTCACTCCTGAATATATAGGTTGTCTTCACTCCCTCCTTCTCTAGAGTAGCAGTAATACTAATAGGTTCTCCAAGAGAAACCTTTTTTCCTTCTTTAGTTATAAATTTAATTCCCATAATTAAATAAAATGTTAAATCCAATGTATCTTCTTCTTACCTTTCTTTGCAAGAATTTCATTTATTGCATTGAAGATAAGAGGAAACTTTTCTCCAGTTCTTGCACTATATGCAGGGTGAGGTATCTCAAGAACAGTACTCTCCTTGTTGATATAAGGTCTGAATGTGCCTGCTTGTGAACCAAACAAAACAAACAGTATATCTGGATTGTACAGAGACAGATTCCTCAGAAGTTTTGATATGAAAGGTCTCCATATCATAACATGAGAACCTATCTTGTTCACCTCTACAGTAAGTGCAGAGTTAATCATAAGTATCCCCTGTTCTGCCCAGGATATTAATGAAGGGTCAAAGTTAAAGTCTTTTTCTGAAATATGCAAATCTTCAAACAAAGAATTTTTGATAACCTTCAATGAAGGAGATAGTTGTTCAGGCAAAGTTTCTGACTTATTTGCAAACAGTATACCAGTTGCAACACCCTTCTGAGGATATGGGTCTTGTCCAAGAAATACCACCTTGCAGTCATCAGGACTACAGTATGAGAATGCCTTGAAAATGTCATTCTTATCAGGACAAAAAGGTCTTCCAGATTTCATGACCTTAGACCAAGGAATAGCCATACTATCTGTTGATACTATGCCACTCCAAGTCATAGGCATTCTACTATATCCTGAATAATATCCTCTCTTGACAAGAACTTCTGCATATCCTCCTTGAAGGTCTGAGGACTGCCTACTTTTGCAGGTCTTTTAATCCACTCTGAAAGGTCCTCAATGATAATCTTAGGAGTTATAGGCTTATCAAACACTACACCTCTTATACTTGTAAAACTCCTTGATACAAGTGAAGGTATAACCTTGGAGATTATATTCTTCTTGAGCATATCATCCTTAAGAAGCACCTGAGGGGACACTCTCACATTAAGGGCAGAAATGGTTGTCTTCATTCTTACTGGCCTGTGAGGAACAGTTACAGGAGTCATACCTGTAACAGTAGCAGTATACAGGACAAGAGGTTTCATATGTTGGTCAAATATCATCCCATTTCCCCCATAATAAACCTCTCCTTTCTTTGTCACAATCTTAGAGAGTCTTTCACAACCTGCTTGAATGTTTCTGAAGAAATGTTTTATGATAGCATCAGAAGTGTTCTTTACAGCAGTATTTCCATAATATAGAGGCATAGCAATCTGCTTCCACTTTATCTCTGGCTGTATCAAGATGGTCTCAAGATAAGGAAGCATAACCATAGGTACTTCAAATGAACCAGTATGATTCACATCTGTACATATGTATCCATTCAGTATATCATGCTCTTCAAGACAGGAGGAATATGCAATAAACATACCTGTACTTGCATACACGGTATTGAAGGGATGAGTAATGAGGTCATTGTAAATTGTTGCAACCATAATCAAGCCTCCGTAGTAAACATCATCAAAGAAGCATCATATGATGTAAGGAATGGAAGACTCCTATCTATCATAGGCTTTTCATCACCTTCAAGGTCATTGGCACAAAAGTTCACAAAGAGATTAGTCATGATAGAGCCAATCATATTAGCCATGAAGGTTGTCTGCTTATAACTACAGAGTGTGGCATCAGCCTCATCATCTGAGAACAGCCAGTCTTTCTCATACCTCTTCATATTATAACTGTCACCACCCTGTATACACAGAACCTGAAACTCCTCTGCTGCAAGCCTTCCATCTATGAACAGGCAATGCTTTCTTAGTTCTTCAGGTATACTCATCACATGGTGTTTCCATACACTGTAGAATATCCTTCTGGCAGTCATATTGTCAAATCCACAAATCATGATGTCAGTAGCAGGGGAATCTGTTGTGAACCTCTCATTGACAGAGGTTATGGAACAATAATTACTGTAATTGTGCATCATGTCAGTCATGGCTTGAGCCTTAGTCTTGTTGATGTCAAGAACACTGTAGAACTGCCCTGACATATTTGCCAATTCTACAGTATCATCATCATAGAGTCTTATGTGATTAGGCTTCATTCTTGAGAGAAGGAAAGCCACATAAGAACCTATACCACCCAAACCTGCAAGAGTGATTGTCTTCTCCTGCACTTTATTATACCACACTGCACCACTAAACCTTGAAGTGCTCATGTCAATGGTAATAGTCTCAGAGTTGGTAGGAATCCTATCATGAGCCTGCTCAGGAACAGTAGTTTCACTGCTTATACTTGGATACTCCGGATATGCAGCCTGCTCTTCTATCTCTTCAGAAGTATTCTCTGAAACAGCAGCCCCAGTATGCTCAACACTGACCTGGTCTACAAGACCATTAATTGCCTCAGTCAGTCTAAGTGCTATATCCTGTTGTACAGCCTGTTGTATATTCTGTGTCATGCCATTATCTCCTCAAGTTTAGACTTGATAACATCAAGTATCTTGTTATCAGGTAATTGCTCACACATACTAAGCAATTTAGCTGCCACAGCCTGGGCTATCACATCACAATCCTCATCTTCAACTTCCTTCCAGCAAGTGTACCATGTAAGGAACTCTGTATAGAGGTCAAGCCAGTTCTCAAGGTCCTGAGGGTTAGGGAACCTTCTGAGGAAAGCCTTCTCCATCATAGATGAACACCACTTCTCTATATCAAACTTGTCACTATAACCAGTTGTGATAGAGCCAGTTACTAACTGTACAAGTAGTTTCTGAGCCAACTCTTGAGGGACTTCAATATTGACCCAACTCCCATCTGTTTCTGAAGGGGATATTCTGTCAGCAGGGAACAATGTTGGCTGTACTGGTGTTCTCTGTGAGGGGAACTCCTTAGTAAATGATACTTCCTCTTCTCTTTTAAAGGGTGCATCTTCCTTCTTGGTATAAGAAAGAAAGTTAGTTCTTCTTACAGCGGTCTTCTCTGCTTCTATCTCTTTGATTCTCTGAGCAACCTCATCCCTGATAGATGTATCTTCCTGTACATCTATCTCAAGAGGAAATGCCTCAAGATATTCATTGACAGTAGATTCCACTTCCTCAGACTTACTTTCTCCACCAAAGGTAGGATAGGTTATCTTAGAGGTCTGAAGACTCACCCTTCTGGTAATCTTGGCAGTATATACACCTGCATTATTCACTATAAGAGAGAGGAAATGAGGCATATCCATACCTTCCTCTATAAGAGTGTTTCTATCTGTTCCACTGAAGAATGTTGCCATTTGGTTATGTGAGTGGATAAGTCCCGTATAGCAGTCAAGCAGGTCATTCATTGCCTGATAAGTAACAATATCAGCACTATGGTCAAACTCTGTATAGGTAGCAGAACCTATGTCAGATACATAAATATCCTTACAGGTAATAACCAAAGAACCATCCTCAAAAGAACCCTCTACTGTATAGAACAGTGTTCCAGACCACTCTTTGGTAGGGAAATGATAACACCACTCCCTTATCTTTCTCTGAACTGAATCAGGTATTATAAGTTTATACATAGAATGTCTGTCTATCAAGCTCAGACTCTTCTTCTCCTTCTTTTCTTCCATATCTTAAATTTACAACTTTACAGATAGCTGATACTATATCCTTTAAAACATTTTCTTCCAATAGGGTAGCTGGATACTGTTCAGAGGAAAGACCATTATCTATATGTAATCTAATTTCTTTTCCTTTGAATTTACATACAAATTTACCCTCATAGTCCCTATAACTATTGATACTTTCAGCATCCCCAATAGTATAGATTTTACCATCAACTACTATATACTCTCCAAGGATTCTCCTGTTCTTCAAATACTGAAAATCATACAATCTCCTATATGGATTGTCTTCAAGATTGAACCATTCTATGAACTTATTACTAATCAAGATGGTAGCATCATAATAAGACATTCCAAGACAGTATGTTCCATTTGAGTATTCCATAGGAAGAGAGACATTCTTAAGTAGGTATCTTGTAAAATCTGGTATGATTCCAAGGTCTACACTCCTTGATTCATATGGAGGTCTTGCTACCTTTCCATAAAATCCTCTGACTACATAAAAGAACTTCTGTGTCACACTACAAGACTGGCTGGCACCTATATTCTCAAGTCTTCTATAAGGAACCCCTACAACTGACTCTACTTGAGTAAAGTCTTCAAGTTCACTACAGAATAACTGCCACATATCTTCATCAAACTCCCTGTTAAGACCTCCAATAGTAGCATTGATGGGTCCACTTCCAGTACAAGGTGTAAGAAAGTCTGAGAAGTCACGGGTATTTATTCCTGGAATATGGGAATGCATATATCCAGCCCTCATATGACTTAATGGATAAGTAGCTCTATTGAGATAGAACTTTCCTATGAGTTGTCCCTCTGTATCAATCTTCACTTTAGCATAAAGGTCCTGTATATCTACAGACCTGTTATACTCATTAGTGACTCTCACTTGAGGAAACCATACAAGTATAAATATACCACTTGGGAGTAATATAGCATCTGTATTACCCTTCCCTAATGATTTATTTTTACAGAAGTCCTCCTTAGTGCGGAATCCTTGCATATCCACTTTATCTTCTCCAAAATAATCACTGAATATTTCAAGGATTCTTCTTGGTTTCTCCATCAGGCTGTCATACAGATTTTCCCATTCTTTTTTCTGTTCATCTGTCATATTCATCCCTATAAAAAAAGGGGATAAGGGAGAGGAAGTTCATCCTGACCCTTATCCCTCATTATTAGAAGTTAAACTGTTCAGCAAGTTCATCATAGGACTGCTCCCTTTCTACAGGAAGAGCAGGCTGACCATTGGCAACACCCCAGATGTTATTAGCATCATGCTGCATGAGAACTCCCTTAGATACCATCTCATCAAGAAGGTTTCTAAGATTAGACACCATTTCTTTTCCTGATGCTGGCATAGTGTAGGCATCTGCTTTAACTACTTTCTCCTTTGCTATAGGAGCAGGAGTATGTTTAGGAGTCTTCTTGACTGCCTTTTTCTTCTCATCCTCTATATAGGAGATAAGAATAGCAGTTGAACACTGAGTGAAGTTCTTTCCCTCATGTTCCTGAATCTTCCCCTGAAGACCAAGCTCCTTAACTCTTGTATAGGCTTCCTTCCTGTCCATAGCACCAGACCTGATTTTCTTCTGAGGTGCAGTAACCATGAACACAAGGTCATTAGTTACCTGACCCTTCCAAGGAATGTTAGAAGGAAGGATGGACTCATCAGATGTAAGGATGGTCTTTGAAGCAGCCTCCTTGAATACACAATCTGAGTCATACCTTACCTGTCTCTCTCTCAGTTCATTCTTAAGCTCACCAAGGGTGGTAGCATTTGACTCAAACACAACTTTGCTCTGTGTGCTCTCTACAAGCACAGTAACTTTTCTACTCATTGTTTCTTTTTTTTAGTTTACTAATTCATTTATGACCTCTCTCAGAACTTCTCTTCCATGATTTTTTACTAAGTCTGAAGGGTCCTTGCTCCCCCACTTCTCAGGTATTTCAATCTGAGTAATATTAAATCTCTCAGCAATCATCTTACCATACATCCTTCCATGATTCTCTTCACTTTGAAAGTCATTATCATAAAGTACATAAACCTTATTATATCTGTCTTTCAACTGTTGGACTACATGCTCCTTTGGTATATAACCTTCCCCCTGCAAGCTAAGGGCAGGAATACCTGTATTGGACCATATAGCAAGGGCATCTTTTCTTGATGAAGTGATAATCAGTTTATCACCTTTCTCTGGAATCTTAGTCCATAAATCCCATACAGAAGAGTCATGCTTAGACATCCACTTATACTCTTTTGAGTAAGGCTGGTAAATCTTGAATGAGACTATACCATCTTTCCTTTCTACATATACATAAGCATACTTCTCTGCTGGAATAGGATAAGAGTGTCCATTCTTGGTAAAGATAATATGAGATATGGGATATATTTCTCCAAATTTAAGCCAAGGAAGTGATATTCCATAGGAATCCCAATAGGCAATATCATAGTCCTTCCATTCTCTGACTCTGACTTCAACTTTGCCTGCTGACTTCCTGTACACTTTTGCTCCATGCTTTCTTATGAGGGCTGGAGCAGGCATATCTTTAAGGATTCTATCATACACCTTGTCTTTGGAGACATTCCACATTTTGGCAAGAAGGTCATACAGACTTCCTTTTTCTCCACTTCCAAAATCTTTGAACCACAGACCATTGGTCTTGTTGTTTATGAACAATCCCAATGAAGGGTTATTGTCCTGTCTGAGTGGGGAATTGATTACTTCGGGAACACAAGTAATACCTAAATACTTGTGTGCAATATCAAAGTCTGAATATAGGTCATTGACCTTCTCAATGGAAGTACTGTCTGAACCTCTTGCTACCATATGGATATATTATTTGTAGTTTGTTCTTTATTTGCTTCCCCAAGGATTGGCTGGAGCACCTGTGAAATCAGGCATGTCACCAGTGTCTGCTGTATTGCTCAGGTCAGTTGCACCTACCTGATAGACCTTGAGGTCACATACCTCAAACTCAGTTGTAGGATATGCTCCTGCATTCTTCCTCTCCTGAACATCCTTGTCAAGTCTTGAATAGTCAGTCACACTATTCTTGAGGAACATCTCAGTATATACAGCCTGGAACTGCTTGTTGTCATCAGTTGTCCTTACTCCAAAGAGGAGTTTAACCTTATTCTGAGGCTGATAAGTAAGGATTTCATTCAATTCTGAATAGTTACCCTTGAAATAGTTGGAAATCTCATCCAACCTTACTTCTGCCTCCTCTGGCTTGTCAATAAGAACCCACTGCTTATTGACATACTTCATTACATTAGGAATGTTGAGATATGCCCTTATGAAGTTAGTGAGCTGCTCCTCTCCCCAGAAGCATGGTCTATAGTCCTTGTCAAGGTTTGCAGGACCATTGGAATATACAGGAATCTCCTTCTTCTCAAACTGCTCCTTGGTTACCCATGCAGTCCTTCCATACTTGTCAATCACCTGAATTTTATCTCCAGCATTGTTGGTTCTATACTGGTTTCTGAGGAAGAATGACACTCTGGTAAGAGCATCAATAGGATTTCCCTGAGAGTCTTTGCACTTGGTACCATCTATCTTGAGGATAAAGTCAAGCCTTACCTGTGCTACTTTCTTCTTGTCCTCTCCAACCTCAGCCTCACCTACATATACTGGGTCATTCTCAAGAGTATTACCATAGAGCTCCTCCAGCTTCTTCTTGTCTGGATTCACTGCAAGTACAAATACTGGTGCTACACCAATGTACCTCTTGACTTCTCCTCCCTCAGAGGATACTTTACCTTTTGCTACTGCAAAAAACAGTTTATTAGTTCTACTCATTTGTTTTGTTTGTTTTTAGTTGATTTACTGTTAAAGTTCTGGGTCTTTGAATGGGTCCTCATCCACAGATACTGATGTATGTGCAATCTCTGTATCAGCAGTTTCTTCCCCTTCTACCCTTGAGAAACCAGTTCTCAAAGGAGCCTCCTCTGTATCATCAACAGTTTCTACAGAAACCCCTGACATATTCTCAGTCTGTGAGGCTATCTCATCAGCCTCTCCTGAAAGAATCTGTTCAGAAGAATAACCATGTTTGGTTATGATAGGAGCCTCCCAAAGGTCAATCTCATTCTGGAGAGCATTGATTTCATTGTCAAGGGCATCCCTCTTGGCAATAAGTTTAGCCATTTTAGCTCTCTTAGGCTTAATAATCTGTGCTGTCCTCTTGACAGCAGCAAGTTCATATCTACTTAATTCCATTTGTATTTATTTTTAGTTGTTACTTCCAAAGTAATACTCCTTCATGGTATCCACAACATACCCAAGGTCATTAGGTATATACAATGGAAACATTCCCACAGGAGATTTTGCTGGATACTGTCCATCATCATTGGTTACAAACTCTCTGATAGACTTCTTTTCTTTCTCATCATATGAGGCTTTTCCATAAAGGACTACCTCAAACTTACCTTCTGGAGTAATATATTGGTCAACCATGTTTCCAGTACTCTTATATCTATAAGAGATACTATCACCATTTTTGTCCTTGTACTCCTCATAATGAGCAAGACAAATCATGTTCTTATCTTCAGGAATCTTGTTGATTGCATCAAAGATAAGTCCCATACCATAGCCAATCTGCTTTGGGGTATCCCATCCTCCCTTGAGAGCATTCTTCATATAGAAGTCCTGAGATATGTAGTTCATATCATCAAGAACTATGTTCTCATAAGGGGAATCAGCAAGCAGTTCAATTACTGCTGCAATGGTCTTTGCATCATTAGAGATAAGTCTGTTCCCAGATGCTATCTCAGCAGGGAAAGTCTTGTCTGTTGGCTGACTCTTAACCTTGGCAATCTTATACTGAGAAGCAGCACCTCTAAAAGGAAGAGGTTTATTCACACAGCTAATCAGATAAGTCTTGGCTGGGTCAAGCCCTTTAAGTCCCAATTCAGGAATAGCACCAATTGAGGTACTCTTCCCAAATCCACTTTTTGCAAGCACTAATGCTTTCATCTACACTTATTTCTTAAAAAATTCTTCTCAAATACATGAAGAAAGACTTAGCCTTTCTTCTCATCTTCTGTTTGTTAAGATTATCTATGTAGCCATAGACACTCTCAAGTCCAGCACTGTCTGTTGGTAGAGGAAGTTCATTGAATGTACTTACTGCACCATTGAAGAACAATGGACATATGTTTCCTGCTGAACCATAATCCCTATCTTCAATAACTTCCATAAACCTTATATAGTTCCTAAACTTCCTGATGTCATATCCTTCAAAATCAGGTATTCCATACTTGAATGGTGAGTACAGACCAATCACAAGATTTGCATCTCTGGTGGTAGTCTTACAGTCAGCCAATCCATCTGATGATGGCTTAAGCCTGTTCAGTTTTTGGTTCTCAATGCCTTCTTGGGCTTGAGCCTGATGCTGAATAAGCACAAATATGAACTGCATCTGATTTCTTAAAGTAATACCATACTTTGAAAGTTTGTCAATGGATTCCCTCTTGTCCATACCCTTTTCCAAAGATATGTTAGAAGCATTATCCACTATGACAATCTTGTACTCTTCTGGGTCATCAGAAGTATAAGGCTCAGTAGGGTCAAGTATCCTTATTTCCTCTTCCTCACCAGTCAGTTTGTTCTTGCTCTTGACTGTCTTATAATTGTAATGACCATGCTCTTCTGCATAAGCCCTGCACTTTTTGTTTATTCCAGTAGGATTTCTGTCAGTATCTATATATTCCACCATTTCTTCAAACTTCCTTATATAGGCTTGATACCTTTCACTTTTAAGAAGTTCAAAGATATGAGGGTCAACTGGCTTGTCCTTATCAGTGCTCTTGAGTTCTGTAGGAGATATGGTTATACCATCAAGTCTGAACAGAAGATGACATAAGAACTCATTATACTTCTCTTTAGGACTCATCTCAAGAGTAAAGTAGAGAATCTTTGCCTTGAACTCTGGATGTTCCATAGCAAAGAATATGATAGAATAGACCAACAGATAATCACATAGTTTTGACTTACCAACCTTCTGATTGGCAGTAACCACTATGTACTTCCCCTGTTCAAATCCAGGAAGTAACTGTTTAAATCTTGGAAATGGCAGTGGAATACAGTTCCACAGTCCATTCATCACTCTATCTCTTCTCCTTTGAAGGTCCTGCAACACTTCTGAAAACTTCATATCAATTCAAGTTAGATGTCCAATCATTTCTGACAGGGTCAAGGTCTTCTGCATTCTCAATGAATGTTGCCAAGTCAGAGACTTGCTGCACTATCAGTTTACCTTCCTCATCAGATTTTCTTTCATCCTTCAGAATAAAGTACTTGAGTACCCTCATATAGGAATAATTTCCATTGAAGGAACTCACATAGTCCTGTGTTGCCTTCAGGATTTGTTCATCAGTGTATTTGTTTCCATAGAGTTTGAAGAACTTCTGCAACCTCTCTCTTATCTCCTTCCTGTTACCCCTCCAATATGAAGTGGTTCCTTCCTTCTTTCCTTTTGGAAATACCTCCATAAGTTGAGAAGCAAGAGTGTCCAACTTATCCTCTTCAGGGACATCTGGGTCTTTAGAAAGAAGGGCTGCCTGAACTTTATTGAGAAAGGTCTCATTTATTTCAAAGCCTTGCTCAAAGATTCCTTCAGTCCTTCTTATATATCCCTTCTTGATAAGTCTTTCAAACAGTTCAGAGATGTTGTCACAAGCAGTTATAAGAAGTACAGCAAGAGCCTCTTCTTCCTTGATTCCTCTATCCCTTAGTGCTTTTGTACTAATTACATATTTCATTCCTCCACTATATATTCTTCATCTATGCCTTCAAGTGCTTTCTGGAGATACTCTTCATCTCTTGTCCCTCTATAATAAAGAATATACTGAACTGGGTCAGTAGCTCTAAGGCTACGCCCAAACTTCTGTATAAATCCTCTCTCTTCTCCATCAAGCTGCACAATGATACCTGCCTGTATATTGGTCAGGTTCTGACCTTCCTGAAGCATTCCTACTGCAAAGATTGAGTTGGTCTTTCCTGAGTTGAATGCAGAGATAATCTCTCTTACACCTCTCTTCTTTGAGTGAATACAGTTCTCTCCTCCAAGGAACTCAGCCTGTGTAATAGAAGAACAAAAACAGATGAACCTCTTACCTTCCTCATTGAGTTTGATACAAAGTTCTTCTGCTTCTCCTGTCTTGAGTTCACCAAGGAATCTCTTTCTCTTAGTTCCCCATTGAAGCCACATATTCTTAAGCCTTATGTTGCCCTGATTCCTAAAGTACTGCTTTTTCCAGTAATCAAACTGCTCATTTATATACTCATACTTTTCTTTCTGAGTACATGAAAACCTAAGAACATATCCCAAGTATGCCTTTCTGTTCCTCATATACTTCCACCTGTTGCCCCAAAGGTCATCTATAATCCCCTTATCTCCAGACTTGACAGTTCTCAAGTCCATTTCAATAGTCTCAGTTCTGTCAAATCTTTTAAGTTCAAGAGGAATACAGACTATCTTTGGTTCAGGAAGAAAGCCCTTATCAATGGCATCCTGCAAAGTTATCTTGCTCACTTTAAATCTTCCAAAACATCTGGTGAGAGCCTCAAGGACATCTTCCTTGAGAGTTGCAGACAGAGCAAGCACTCTTGGTGAGTTGAGACTTTGCAGAATGTCCTTCCTTATATCAGACTGAAGGTGATGAGCCTCATCAAACACAATAAGGTCCCACTTTGTACCTCTCCAGTTCTTGAGAGAAGCATAACAGATAATCTGAACATGAGGCATTATCCAGTCATATACCAGAGGGTTAAGTCCTTTTCTGAACTCTTCTCTCCAGTTATTCTTATGAGCATCTTCTGCTACTACAATGAGAGCCCTGAACTCTTCTCCATACTGGTCAAACAAATCCATTACAGCATTTACTGCCACTCTGGATTTGCCTACTCCAGTAGCCCATTGTAAAGCCAGATTACCCCTTTCATTGAGGTAATCTGACATTTCATTCTGCAATCTGCATTTCTGTTCAGTTAATTCTTGTGTCATACAGTTCAAAGTTTGAGTTAGGATTATCTGAGGTATAAATGTTCTGTAGAACAAGAAACTCTTTAAGAGTTCCTGATATACTATTTATAAAGAAAGAGCAGTCTCCTTTAGGGAAACATACACCAGCTTCAGAATAGTCTACATCAGTATGAGTAACTACAAGATTCATCGTGAGGTTATACCTCTTCTGCATGTTGTCAAGACAGTGCCTTTGTACAGCATATTTGTAAGGTTCTGGATAATACTTTGCAGTAAGGAACTCTCCCTGATGTTCATTGAAGACATTAGTCTCTAACTTATCAGTAGGTACTTCCTTCTCTCTCCCCTCAAACCACTGCCTCTCAAGTGGTCCCATCTCTCCATGTCTTGTAAGATAAGTCCTTGTTACAAGGTATATTTCAGCACCTTTAAGATACTCTTTAGGGACACCATTGAGCCCTACCTTAGTTGAAGTTACATAAGGATAGAATCCACATTCAGAATCTAACAGAAGTCCTTGAGTTCCCTCAAAGATAAGAACATCAAAATCCTCTATATTGTACTTGAAGAAGTCCTTACATAGGTTCAACCCTGCCTTTGTCCAATCTTTGACAACCTCTTTGTCAGCAGTTATTCCTTCTTCAGCATAGAATTTTCTTATATGCTCTAACTTATATTCAATAAAAGACTTTGAAGAAAAGTCTGCTGCCTCTGCACATCTATCTCTTAGACGGGTTTTCTGTCTCAAGACAGCAGACATTACTCCCTTTCCACAAGTTCTGTTAGGGTGGTCTTTAGACCACTCAAGTTGGTCTGCTACATCATAAGGAGTTATCAGGGGAACCTCTCCACCTATATAGATAGGAGGTACCGTCACTCCTTTCTCTTCTAATGATTTCTTCTCATTCCATATACATAGAGGGTCAATAAGACCTCCTACATACAGTGTAGGAACTCCAAGAAGAACACCAGAGCCATAGGAAGAACATACATGTGTAATACCATTATGCCTTACAGTATGTCCTGCCTGAGGACCTCCTGAAAAACGCACTACACAAGGTCTTTTACCTTCTTCCAAGGCTTTCTTGCAGAGCCACTGAACTGTGTTACCCTTACCTTCATCTCCAAAGAGAAGCCCCAATACAATCTTTATTTCCATAGTTTTAATTCATTATGAAATTCATTAAAAGAGCACCCTCTTAAAGAAGGTGCTCATTATGTTCTGTTACAGTATTTTTTTTTTAGATTTCTTTCTGTAAAAACCTCACTACACTGTAAACCCAATTCTTCTTCCCCTCCAGGAGTTGCCACCCATCATGAGCATCTTTAGTTCCTATAGATATTGCTGCAAAAATCCCGAACATACATACAAGAAATATTAGGATGTTAAGACCAGGAGTGAGCAGAAAAAAGATTACCAACAGCATTTTCCAAACAGGAAATCTGATTGGTATGTAGTCTTTACTCTTATAACTGTACTCTGTAAGGTTTCTTGTGCTTACATATAGTATAAGAGCAAAAACTATAGATATAAATACCCACCACATACTACTTAGTTATATCTTTGAATAGAGTAGGAACTGTACCATATACAGGCAGAACACCATTCCACTTTTCTATCCACATCTGTTCAAGCACCTGAGGTGTGAGAGCCTGTGTCTTAAGCAAGTTGGCCTCTTTCTCTGCTCTTGCAGCAACAAGCATCTTCTCTGCCTCTGCCTTTACAAGTTCCAATTCATTTTGAGCTTTCTGGCTTTTTTGTACTGCTTCATTCTTAGCTGTAATAGAGGCTTCAAGTGAAGCAGGATACTTAAGGCCTGAAGTCATTTCTCCAAGTTCAAAGTTCTCCTTAAACAGTACTTCCCTGAGATAATCTTCTGTAGTCTTTTCAAATTCTTCCCTCTTGGATACCAACTCATCTGTAGTATAATTGCTGAGTTTAATCCTATAGGCATTCTTCACATGTGTAAATAGTACTTCCTTAATAACCTCATCCATAGGTCTCCTATATTTTACAAATACCTTAGAAGAAGTACCTGGAATCATGTTAAGGTTGATAGTAGGGTCAATGGTGAACTGAGAACCATCCTTTGCATTGATAGTAAATGCTGGGTAATCAACTGTCTGAATGAAAGTAGGATACTCATAGACTGCTGTAGTGATAGGGTTGTACCATACCATACCAGTCACAAGAGTAACATCATCTACTCCCTTCTTGTCTCCATAGAGATTGACCTTGATACCTTCATATCCTGCATTGATTCTTGTACAGGACATTGCCATCATGGTTATTGCAGCAATAACCATAATAAATTTGAAAGATTTACTCATTTGTTTTAGTTTTTATAAAGTTTGTGAAACATTTTGTGTTTATACTAATCAAAACTAATCCAACTATTGCCAATATTGAGGCAAGATTAGTGATGGTAGATGGAGCACTTAAGCCTGAAAGAAGTATTCCAAAAACAGGAAATACTATTACAGACCATAGTGCAAATAAAATTACTTTCTTTGTCCTTACTTTCATTAATCTTCAAGGATTGAATAGGTGTAACTTGTGCCTCCCCTATCATCACATATCCTCTGAAGATGAACCTCAAGTCTCTGTTTCTTGGTCATAAGTTTCCAAGGACCTTTGAACCAGTAAGGCTGTTCAGAAGATGTCATATAGTCATAGGCATCCTGTGTGAGTTTAATGCTCTGCTGGCAAGATACACTCTCAAACTCAGGAATGTCCATATGACCTTTCCTGATTGGCTTAAATGCATCTTTACCATGATATTTTGGGTCCAAATCCTTTTTGGTTATGGACCAATTGACCCTCTTTTTCCCAATGGGTCTTAGGGTTCCTCCCTCTATACCTTGTATAGAGAGAAGAATTTTTGGCTGACTGCTCATTAACTATCTAAAGTTTTAACTCTTATGTGCTTGCTAGTCTTAGTTGCTCTTGCAGACTTTCCTTTCTGAAGGTCATCATACATAAGTTTGGCTATATTGTCAAGATTCATATGAATCTGTTCATATACATCCATCTTATGCTTATGTCCATTCTCTCTTGGAGGCCATGAAGAAAGTATCACTTCATACTGGCATCTTGCCCAGAACTGATACTTTGATTCAGTATCAATGAACTCCTTCAACCTTTCCAAAGTGAGGTCTTTCAATGCTATCTGCTTCCTCTTTCTTTTCTCTTCAAGTCTTCTGTACAGATAAGGCATTATATCATAATGCTCTACTCTGTCAGTACTGAAGTTCCAAGTTATAACTTTATACTCTATCATAATATAAGATTTTAATGATTTACAAATAAAAAGGACACCTTATTTTGAAGTGTCCTTGAGAACCTGGTCAGCACCCTTATTATTATTACTGCCTTGTTCTATGGTGGGGAAGGTTTGATTTGAACAAACAATCTTTAGCTTATGAAACTAATGCATTAACCTGAAGTAACTCTCAATAACACTATCTCTTCAGAAGTAAAAGCTTAAGAGTTTTTTATTATGCTACTTCCCCATTTATTAGTGGAGGTGACAGGACTCGAACCTGTGTCTTACAAACCTTCAATAATACCTTTATTTATATGCTTAGGATGACAGATTATTACTATAGATGGAAATCTGTCCCATTAAACCGTCCCTTGACTCCTTCTTCCTCTGCTAATTACAAGGCCATGCAGTCATATTTGGGTATCCACCCATCTTCCACCAAGTACTTGATTAAGGCTCAAATACTAAAGCCTTTTGTTAGGCAGCAACAGCATAAGCTGAAATTGCTGGTGCCTGCATAGCAGATTTAATATAATCTACAAGGCTTCTAACTGATTTTCTAACTTTGTTAGCATTTAATTGTTTTGGGCTCTTTTATAGTAGACTGCCCATCTACTGCATAAGGTACTACCAAATAGAGTGTAATCAAAACCAAAACACCCCCATTCCACTAAAACACAAGAACTGGACAGGTTGATTCAGAACCATTTGAAGGGTCCTGTACCTTCATTCCTCCAATATACTTGAGTCTATGATATCCATTTGTATGTTTCAACTCAGTCATAAGGACATCTGCATCTTCAGGAAACTTTTTAAGTTCATCAATAAGATTTTTTACTGTCATCATAATATAATTTTCTGCACTTATTTAGTGCCATATCCAGTAAATGCAGTGCAGCTGCAATTCTCTAAAAAATTCTGTGCATCAGCTTCAACGGTATTGGTATTTATTTTATCCTTATACCTTATAATAAGTGCACATGCATTTGCTAATTCTTCTGTCTTTTCCCCTACTACTTTCTTAAGGGAGTCCTCCTTGTGCTTGACAAGTTCTGCAATTGAAATTGTATCATCCTCTAACAGTGTTGTAAGAATAATATACCTGTCCAATGGATATTCTTTCAAAAACTTTATAATTTCCTTGTTAGTCATGATTTTCAATTGTTTTCATAGTTATTTAATTTCAACAGGTTCACCCCAGTCAATCATCATCCGTGCCAGACGATATAAAGATAATAAACACCAGTGCTAATACCAAAGAAGCCACTGCCAGTGCCCTAAAAACCTGAATCATAATCATTCCTCCATTATTATATATAATAGTATTAAGGTTTCTATTAAAAAACTTCCCTGCTTGGACTTGAACCAAGAACCCTGAGATTACAAATCTGAAGTAACTGTAAACATCACCACAATTAGGGAACATTCTTCACAGTTCTATACATGCTCTACCAATTGAGCTACAGGGAAGTTTATATTGAAGACACTATGTAACAATCTTTAGAGTTCTGTTAAAAGTTATTTGCAATAATTTAAATCATGGATGAAGTAACTCTAAATACCAACAATAGTGTCTATATTTCAAAAAAGCATTACAAGAATAATTGATAGAGTGTTTATAGCCAGATGCTGGACTCGAACCAACAAATTTAAGAACCACAATCTTATGATATAACCATTTATCTAATCTGAAGTAACTCTACCCCGCACTATGTAATGCTTTATGTTGTCTTATAAAATGGTCTTGTATCCTTCCATTATGCAGTATACTGAAGTATCTGCAAATCTGTGAGGTTTTCAAACTACTCTTCAAAGTATTTGAGGAATTTAGGAGCATTATTATATCTCCACTCATTCCAAAGATATTCCTTTAACTTTTCCATCTGTTCTTTCTTTAGTACTCACAGAGGGACTTGAACCCCCAACCTTGACTGTATAAGAGTCCTGCTCTGACCAGTTGAGCTATGTGAGTGTAATGAACAAGTTTACTTCACAGCAGACCTGTCCATATTCATCCCCCAAAAAAGGAATTTATTTGGTACAGGGAGTGAGACTCGAACTCACATTGTTCCATTCAGAACCCAGTTTAGAAGACTGGTGCATAATCCATTCTGCCATCCCTGCATATAGAGGCAGACTTGCTGCCTCTTTCACTATATCTCTATAGTGGTAATATCATCCCAGTTTTCCTCCTCACTAACCTCTGATATCTCATCATCAATCTTGCTCCAGAAATCTCCACCTTCAGGAGTACTACTCCAGGTGAAAGCACTAAAAATCGTGCTGTATGACTCCGTACCAAGAAGATAGGCAAGTATCATATCTGGGGGGGTCTTAATTGCTACACAGTTATCTACAAACTGAGATAGCCAAGGCTGCTTCAATATCCACTCAGATGCTTTTGGACTGACCTGTATTTTCATAGTAACCCCCCTATTTGCCTCTAAGAACCTGCTTGATTCCTTCAGCCATTATAGTTTGCATACTCTGGTAGAACTCCTTCTCAGGAGTCATGCTCATATCCTTCTTTCTTGAGAGGTTTACCTGTCTGTTATAAGCCTTGACAGCACCTTTGAGAATATCATCAGTTACAAGGTTGGTCTCTGCAAAGATAAGTTTACTCTTGATAGATTCAACTATCTCTGCCATGAATGCAGGTGCTATCTCCATCTCCTCTATGAGGTCAAGGGACTCTTTAAGTTCACCAATCTCATATCCATCTTTGAAGGACTCTTTGATGAACCTCAATGCTGTCTCCTTATCAAGACAGTCCATAGTAACCACTGAACCAATTCTCTTTCCTCTGAGGAATGTAGGTTCAATAAGTTCTATGTGGTTGGTGGTGAACAAAGTAATGACATTCATATCTTTGGTATCACCACCATCAAGAGTGTTCAGAATATCCTGAAGAGATGCATCCCTCTCCCCTCTTGTAACCTGGTCAATGTCCTCTACAAAGACTATCACTCCATTGCATGACCTGTCTATGATTTTCACCATCCTCAAGGTCTCTGCAAGAAGAGAAGGATTCTTAAGATAGATGAAAGTCCAGTTGTTCTTGGTAGCCTCTCTTGCAAGTTTAAATGCAAGAAGAGTCTTTCCAGTACCATATTTCCCTTCAAACAGACATCCATACTTAAGGGGAATGCCTGCCTTGAGACATTTCTCAGGATACAGGATTCTTGACCTCAAAGGCTGAAGGTCAAACTCTGTCTGTTTTGACAAGACCATCAACTGACCATCTATATGGCTGAGATTGAGTCTCTTAGGCTCTTTGCCTTTCTCTGTTATCTCAAGAGCTTGATTCTTGTAGATAGAGTTTATAGCAATGAGCTCCCTTGTCCTGTCCACAATATCATCAATCATGGACTGATACTTGGATTTGCATACTCCTGTTATAACCAGTTCTGAAGCACTATTAGAGTAGTTCAGCTCTATATAGGAATTCTCACCAAGTTCAGGCAATGAAATCTTACCAAAAGGTACTTTTGTTCTTGAGCCATCAGCAAGGACAACATCAAGAGTATTGATATTACCAGAGCCTGAAGGACCTGCATCTTTCTCAGCCTTTACTGAGCCAAATATCTCTTCAACAGCCTTGTTAAACTGGAATGCACCATCAGTCTTCCAACATTTGATGTTGTAGTTTAGTGATACATCCTGTTCAGACATTTCTATCTCATTTTTGATGAATGCCAGAACTTCTGCATACTTCATGTCTGACTTACAGGCTGTGATAATACGCTCTTTCTGTTGCTGTTCAAAGAAGTTTACTTTCTTCTTAAGCACATCCTTTGTGCTCTGGATAATTGTTTGTTCCATTGTTTTTTTTTCTTAATAAACACTTGCCAATATGCTCTTGGCCTTTTCTATAGTTGTTGTCAAGCATCCAAACTCTATAATTTCACCACTCTTCCTTATGACCAGATTCTTTTGAGGTATGTCATACCTGTCCATGTCACCATAGACAGCCTCCTTAAGAAGGTCATAAGGAACAGCAGTGTTCTTACAGAATAGGATTCTTTTCTCAGGGACATAGATTACATCATATCCCTGAATGTTTCCTATTGTCTGTCTCATTCATTAAAAGTATTCTCAATACCTTCATATGCTGCTATGAAAGTTAGGAAATGCTCTGAGAAGCCACTTATTTCAGCATCCCAAGCACCCCTATAGTTCACACCATGCAGTTCAGATGATACATCACAGATGTAGTTGTGTTTTCCAAAAGGCTTTGGAACTCTCTTCTCAGGGTAGTCACAGTCCTGTGAGTCTGAGAATATGATTATTCTGTCAAACTCTCCAGTAAACTGTTCTCTTGACCACTCAAGACATTGTCTTGTGAAGATTCCTCCACCTCCAACCCTCTTCTTTGCTTCATCTATCTGCTTTAGAAGGTTGAATCCCTTTGAAGGATATTTGATTACTTCTGATTTATGCTTTCTGGCATAGTCATCACCAGCAGTTACCACCAACTCAAAGTCTTCACACTGGTTTGCAGCAAGCATAGCCATAGCCTTTGCAGCATCAAACCTTGTGAGTTTGGACTTTTTTGAGATTTCAGCCCACTCCATAGAACCAGAAGCATCAAGTATGAACAGAGTCCTACCAGGGATTTTAGGAAGATTGGACCATGAAGTTATCATAGCATCTTCTATATCCCTCTCAAACTCAGGATTCATTCTGGCTGCTTGCAAGAAATTCATAGGCAACAGCATTGAAGCCTTAAGACTTTCAAAGCCATATTTTATTACTTTCTTGTCTACACCAGCTTCCCTCATGTTTTTAAGATTTCTCAAGAAAGCTAAACCTCCAATCTTATCTTCAGTGATAAGTTTAGTCCAGGTTTCTTTTTTATCTTTACCAGCAGAGAGCATTGTTTCCCAAGTTTCAGGTACAGGAAGAGTTCTTGAAGCAATCATCTTGAAGAGTTCTGCTTCCTTTTCATCACAAGGTCTTGGGTGAACAAGAAACATTACATCTCTGAGTTTTATTGCAGCATCTCTGTCATACTTTGCAAACTTATAAGCATTGAAGTTATGAAATGCTGCTGCAAGTCCTTTCTTTGCCTGATTAGCCAGTGGCTTCTTTTCTTCTTTCCAGTATATAGAGAGGAAGTCAGTCAGCATATCTGCCCTTGTTATAATCTTTGGCAGTAAGTCTCTTACAAATAGCCTGTGTTCAGGGTATTTGCACATTTCAGATGCCAGAAACAAAGGTGTGTGCCTGAGTTTCTGTAGAGTTCTTGCTGCCAAAGCAACAGTATATACATCTTCTGCACTACACAGAGGTATGAGCCTTTCAATCTCTTCAGCAATCTTCTTGCCATCACAATAGGCAGCATCTTCCCAAAGAAGATTAGCCAAGGTGAGTCTTTTAAGGAGAGCAATGTTTGACTGCTTAGCAGCAAGAGCACCACTACCTCCAGCAAGTCTTTCATCTGTAAATTTAGATGTTGGCTTAATGGTTGGATTCAACTTAGACATAGTAAACTAATGTTTTAATTGTTTAACAAAGGTAAGTAAAATAATTGATGTTACCAAATAATTTTACATACCAAACCTTAAATTTTCATTGTCCCCACTAATGGGTCTTTTCTTACCACAATTCAGACATTCACATACCCTGTATCCATCTATTTCAGAGAGTCCAACTGTGAATAAGGCAGTAAGGAATCTTGTAATTCCTGCTCTTTCTCCCAAGTTATTAGTGGTATAAATCTCATGGGCTGTGGTTCTGTCACATATGGGACAGTATGTTTGTACAACTTTGGGCATTTGATAGTTCTAACAGTGTCTACACTGACTTTAAGTTCTACTTTGTACTTGCCTCTGTCATAATCTATAATAGCCTTGTTTATGTTTGTCTCTATGCTTGCGTAAGAAACAAGCACACATAGACCAAGTGTGGCTATAGTGAGGGCCCAACTCATGGTTTTAAGCAGTTTATCTGCTCCCTTCTCAAAAGGTGGGAGGCATGCCCTACAGACTATACCAAATCCCACCCATAGCAGCACACTGAGTGTAAATGACCAATAGCTCATGATAATCTCTACTTTAAGTTCAACATGCTTTTAACAGCATTCCAGAGTTTTACATACCAAGGCTTATGAGCCTTATAGTTCTTGTATGCTATCTCTTCAAGAATATCTTTTGCTAATAAGTCCAGGTCAGGAAATTTTCTGTAATACCTGCCTTCAACAGCCTTTCTGGAAATACCCAGTACATTTGCTACATCCTGAAAAGCTACAGTTTTTTCATTATGACTTCTGACTAATGCTTCAGCAATAAGTCTATCTTCTTTTGTTGTCCACCTCATAATTGTTTATCTTTTCTTTGTTTTTGCGCCTTAAGTCTTGCTCTTAAACCTTCATTCTCTGCTATTGGTTTATAAGCAAGGTTCATAAAATAATGAAGTAGTGAGAGTACACATACTATGCAGAACCAAGTAAACAGGAAATCATATACTATATTTCCTGATATTGGCATAAGATGGTATCTCAGACCTTTTGTGGTGAACATAATCACCAGCACTACATAGTGACCCAGACAATAAGGACAGTGAATGAGTTCTTCTATCTTTCCACCTATGTGGTCTTCTATAAGATTTCTGAGCCATTCAAATATACTTGTAACACTTATTGTATAGGATATACTGGCTGCACACAATGCTACAGCCAGTATATAAGTCCAATCACCAGACATAGTAATCATTAGGATTATGGTCTTTCACAGAACCTCTATACTCATCACAGTATATTTCCCCTGCTACTTTTTCCAGTGCTTCCATCTTGTCAAAGTTAATAATGTCACCATCTTCTACATCATGATAGTCTTCAGGGACTATTGCATGATATTTAGCTTCATCAGTGGAACCACACCCACATCTTACTACATAGGTGATGTTTATGACTTTATTGTTCATTTCAGCACCTCCTTGTTAAATGTTGATACTACTGTGAAGGGCTTTTCTCCTTGAGAAATCCCTTCTTTTTTTTTTGTTACATGACATTGTTTTTTTTTTGGTTAAATAGTGACTCCACTGGGACTTGAACCCAGATAACCCACCTTAAAAGGGTGGTGCATTAACCAATTATGCTATGGAGTCTGCCAGACTACTTGTCCTTGTCAGTGTCACTCTTTGAACCACCAGTGACCATATCAAGCATCAGCACAGTACTTAGAATATTTCTAAAATTCGGAGTACTCTTTATGGCTGACAGAAGTGCTGAAATAAGACCTTGGCTCTCTCCAATCACTGCACATGTTGATGATTTCTCATCTGTTGCAATGACTATACATCCTCTGTGTTTCTTGTTTTCAGAAGCCCATTCAACTACCTTTTGGCAGGCATCTACTCTCTTCTGTTCACCTTTGGTCAGTGTTCTTTCTTCCATGACTATTCCTCCTCTTCTTTTGAGTTGTTAAACATAGATAGCAGTCCTCCAAGAGGTCCCATTAGACCACAAGTTACAAACTTCCTAAGGTCTTTATCATGGTCCAATGCAGTTCTAAGGGATACTGCTATGAGGTCTCCTGGACCTAACATGGCACATGAAGATTTTCCCGCATCCTCTTCATCTTTCCTGTCACCCAGGATGACTACTGCACATCTGTTGCGTGAATCCTGCCCACACCAAGAGGCAACAAGCTCATTGATTTTCTCTTTCTGTTCATCAACAGAGAGAGACTTGAAATCTTTTTCTTTCATTTGTTTTCTTTTTTTTTGAGATTAGTACTAATATACTTTCAAAGTAAAGAACTCACAGTGCTTCACAGCAGTGTGAGTTCTGTGAACAATGTCACACCAATTAAAACTGTTACATCAAATTAAACTTTATGAACGTATTATAAAAAGGGCTATGCAACAGTTTGTGGAGTATAATTAAGTACCCAAAAACTTATTTCATTATCAGTGAAGTAACTCCACTATTCAGCAATAGCCCTTTGTTTTATCTCTTCAGCATTTCATATGCCTTTTTGACATCTTCCTGCTTCTGGAAATATACTATTCCTGGATACATCACTCTTTCATGTGTACCTATATAATAGCCATTATCCAGCTTAGTGCTGTTAGGAACATCATAGGAATAGGGAGTCCTTGCCAAGAAATACTTGGTTTTGTCCATCTCTGGCCTCCATGTGCCATTGAAATACTTGGCTGTGAAAGCTAGTTTCATATGAAGAGCAAGTGCATTGCCTATTTCCTTGGAGAGTTTCATGGTGCTCGAAGCATCCTTTCCACCCAGTTTCATGTCCAGATTAAGGCTCTGTATTCCAAGAGCTTCAAGAACCTCCTTGAGGCTCTGTGGTTCCCTCAGTTCCTTTTCAGTATATGCCTGAAGAGCCAGCTTATGCAGAGTCTGGTCTTTGCCATTATACCAATTCCTTGCCTCTTCAAGAGAGACTTTGATATTTCTTTTTTCCATATTATTGTTTGTTTGATTGTTGTTGAATCTTGTTGATGGTGACTCTATCTTAGTTTCAAA